>Ga0172377_10000033_pt1 | contig 101050 bp, 95 predicted proteins | sample Pumphouse3metaG_FD_119749 | JGI IMG/M metagenome (GOLD analysis project Ga0172377, IMG submission 119749) | Leachate microbial communities from a municipal landfill in Southern Ontario, Canada - Pumphouse #3 metaG | ecosystem: Engineered > Solid waste > Landfill > Unclassified | place: Canada...
AGGTTGAAAACGGAATGGTCATAGTATAAAATTGATTTCAAATCGATTACAAGCATTTTTGGTTCAACATGTTATAATTAAAGAGATTGTAGCAAATATAAAAAAAACAACGAGACAGCACTGTCCTGATCTATTATTTTAACCGTTCGAAGGAAGAGAAACTCACCGGCAAACCTTTTCTTGAGGATACAGAGCATGGCATATTCGCGATCCGCAGTCCGCATCGTCCGAATCATATCGGATTTTCGATCGTGAAGCTAAAAAGTGTAAAAGGGAACGTAATTACTTTTTCAGAAGTCGACATTTTAGACGACACACCGCTTCTGGATATTAAGCCTTACGTCAAGCATTTTGACAGCCGGGATAAGGTCAAAAACGGCTGGATAGAAAGACACTTCAAAACAGGCAAGATTCCCAAGCGTACTAGACTATAGTACACTTGTTCTACACCATAGAACACCCATGTCGCAAAACTTGCATACTTTTTGCGACAATACCCCGATGTCATCCCCTTGGAAAAGGGGATCCACTTGTCACAAATAATAGGCACTTTTTGTGACAGCTCATAGACCTTTCTTGGTTGAAAATACCGATTGACAATATATCCCTAATGCTATACACTTATTCACAAGTGTAAACAAATAAGGAGTATAAAAATGGGCTCAAAAGAAGCTGAACTTATTCAATTTCTTAAGCAAAAAGGGGGAATGGCTAGTTTTTCCGAATTCGATAAGGCTGGATTCAATAAGGCCATTATCAAAGTTAGCCTTACGAATGAAAATATTAAAAGACTAGATAGAGGGCTTTATAGTCTTTCGGAAGGCATGTCATTTTCTAATCCTGACCTTATAGCAATCTCAATAAAAATTCCAAAAGGAATAGTATGTCTTCTATCTGCCCTTGCCTTTCATGAAGCAACAGATGAGATACCTAAATATGTTGATGTTGCGATTCCTCGTGGTACTCACGAAAGCAGAATTAAGTATCCGCCTGTAAGATTTTACAGGTTTGCTCCTGACACATGGAAGGCAGGGGTAGAGAAGCACGAAATTGAAGGACATAAGATTAAAATTTATAGTCTGGCAAAAACAATTGTTGATTGTTTTAAATTTCGCAATAGGATCGGAATCAATGTAGCTCGGGAGGCACTTAAGATTGCTGTTACAGAAAAACACGCTAAGCCTACGGATATCATGAAATATGCTAAGATTTGCCGTGTGGATAAAATCATTAAACCAATACTGGAAACTATGCTATGAAAAAAGAAGTGAAAAATATTGAAGCCTCTGTTAAAGCTCAGCTTCAAAATAAAGCGAAAGAAACAAACCGTCCTTTTGCGGAAATATTGCGATATTACGGCATGGAACGTTTTCTTTATCGCTTTAGCAAATCAAAATATGCTGATAAATTTGTGCTAAAAGGAGCTCTTTTGTTTGCGGTTTGGCAAATGCCTGAAAGGCGCACAACGCTCGATATTGATTTCTTAGGTCGTTTCGATAATCAAGTGGTGGCTATCGAAACAGTGATGAGGGATGTTTGCGATGTTGCTGTAGATCCTGATGGGATTAAGTTTGACTCGACAACTGTCCAAGGCCTCAAGATTAAAGAAGATGCTGACTACGAGGGTGTCCGTATTAAATTTACTGGTTTTTTGGATCGCGCACGCATTCCGATGCAAATCGATGTTGGATTTGGCGATATTATTCATCCAAAGATTAGGGTTATTAATTATCCGGTTATTCTTGATTTTCCGAAACCTCATTTAAATGGATATCCTCAAGAAAGTGTGATCAGTGAAAAATTTGAAGCCATGATTAAGCTCGGTCTTTTGAATAGCAGGATGAAAGATTTTTATGATATCTGGCTTATGACGAGGCAATTTGAATTTAAGGGGGCGAATATCGCTATCGCCATAAAGAAAACCTTTAATAATCGAAAGACGGATATTCCTAAGAAAAAACCTTTGTTTGCTGATGAAATTTATGATGAAAAATCCGACAGGCAAATGCTGTGGAGCGCGTTTTTAAAAAAGGGAGATATGCAGCACACTCCGAAAACTTTGTCGGAGACGGCTAAGACAATTGAACGTTTTCTTCTCGAACCAATTTTGGCGCTCAATGGTAACGTTGCGTTTGATAAGACGTGGAAGTCTCCGAAGGGATGGGCATGAGAACTTTCGCACTCGGTGATATACACGGTTCCTATAAGGCGATGATGCAGTGCTTTGAGCGTTCCAAGTTTGATTATAAAAAAGACCGCCTGATCGTGATGGGTGATGTCTGCGATGGGTACCCGGAAGTCAAACAGTGCATTGATGAGCTTTTAAGGGTCAAACACTGTGATCTGGTCATTGGCAATCATGACATGTGGGCTCTCGACTGGGCGCTTAAAGGTGATATGCCGGAGATATGGACAAGTCAGGGCGGTGATAGGACGATGTCTTCATATAATGGCGGCCCTATGCCGAAGGAGCATATTGATTTCTTAAAGAATGGCCAGCTTTGGATAGAAGACAACAATAAAATATTTGTTCATGCGGGTTTTGTGCCGGATTTGTCATTGGAACAAAATAGCGCTCAGGTACTTGTGTGGGACAGGGATTTGTTGAAAGACGCATGGGAAGCGGCTAATTATAGGCGGGAAGCTCAGATCACAAAGTATGACGACATTTTTATCGGACATACGACAACAGAGCTTTACAGAACGCTTGAGCCGATTCATGTTTGCAACGTATGGGATTTGGACACCGGGGCCGGTTGGTCGGGAAAGCTGACGATCATGGATGTCGATACAAAAGAATATTGGCAGTCGGACCTATCAAAGGATTTATACGGCGGATTGCCGAATCAATTGTAACAAGGTGATCAAATGCGTAATTTTCCGATTATCCATATTGTAGGTTTACCGGGTGCGGGGAAAACAACATTAGCCTTAAAACTAAGTAAAAAACTAAATTTGCCTGTTTTTCGAATAGGCTGTTACAGGGCGAAATATTCTTCGACGCCGATCGGAGAAGCTGATACCTGGGTGGCGCTCTATAAGGATTTATCGAAGCGAAAATGGGGAAACTGTATCCTCGAAACTACAGGATTAAATTTCAGGGAAGAGTTCTTGAGGAAGGTTTTGCCATTCGATCGAATATTCACGATCAAATTAGAAGCGTCTAAAAAGACTCTCATGGAAAGAATAAAGAAAAAGAAGAAAAAAGAACAGGGAGGTAAGTGGCCTTTTTGCGGGCAATATCGTGATAAGGATGAATTTGTCAAAAAACTTTTTAAGAATTTTAAAAATATTCCGGCAAATTATAAAATAAATACAAATCGATTAACAGCAAGAGAAGTATATAATGAGGTGGTCGAAGAAATAGGAAAAGACAAGGTGATATGGGAGTATAGATAAGAAGGGATAAAAAGGGGAAGGCAAATAATGAACGGTAAAGGTAAAAAGATGGTCATAAGAAAAGGCCAAAAGAAAACCGGACGATTAAAGATCGGGGATAATTGGAACGCTATTACGATAATAGCGCTTTCTCAGAATAATCCTTTAAAGGCTATCGCGGAATTTGTTGAGAACAGTATTGACGCTAAGGCTAAGAATATCACTATCGTTCGGGGACGGAAAAAAGGGAAAAATTTCTTAAAGATATCGGATGATGGCAATGGTATCCCAAAGAATTCAGGAGGACAGCCTGATTTTAAGTACGTTGCCACACATATTTGTGATTCTGTTAAAAAGCGACTAAAGAAAGAGGGTGTGGAGGGGATTCAGGGAGAATTTGGGATAGGCCTTCTTAGTTTTTGGACAGTCGGAAAAAATCTTGAGTTACGCTGTTGTGGTAATGATGAAAAAGTCTATCAAATGAAAATGGAGAGCGGTAAGCCGGGGTATAAAATTATTACCTCGCGGGCCCTTGTCGCTTTTTCGGGAACAGAATTGGTAGTTACAGATCTTTTATCCGGCCTGCGTCAGTTGTCGGGAGAAAAAATCCAGAGATATCTGGCATCTGAACTCAGGGACCGTATTCGGCAGGGCGGAGTTGAAGTTCGTATATTAGACCGCTTTACGCGAAAAGAATATTTGGTTGAACCGCGTAAATATAGCGGCCAGCTTATCTATCATAAATCCATTTTGTGTGAACCACTGGGTGAAGTTTACGCGGAAATTTATCTAAATGATCCTCGCCAGGAAAATCAGATTAGTTTGTATCGTTCCGGAACACGTGTTCTGCCGTCTGTGTGTGTTTTGGATATTTTTAATAAAGAGCCCTGGTTATCGCAGTATTTCCAGGGAATTCTTGACGCTCCATTTCTTCAATTGACGCCCGGGACACGTGACGGTGTTATTCACGATGATCGCCTTAAAGCTTTTGCCGATGCTTTGGGACCTTTAGAATATGAGCTTAACAAGATCGTAGAACAGCAGAAAAAACAGCAGGATGAGGCGGCTAACCGGAATATTCTGAAAACCGTTCAGAGGGCGCTTCAAGACGCTATTTTATCTCTTCCTGATGAGGAGTATGATTGGTTCGATGTGTACACGAAAGGAAAAGGCCCCAGAGTTAATAGACCCGCTGATGTCAAGCCTTATGCGGTTGAAGATATTGTTTCCATGGGGCAAGATGGTTCATTGAATGATAAAAAAGAGGATAAGGGGCAAAAACAGTTTTTTGAGTATGCAGGTCCGCTGCATAGAGTAAAGATCGTTCCCGCGTCATGTACAATATCGGTCGGACAGGAAAAAGTCTTCACTGCCGTATGCCGCGATAAAAGTAACAGGACAGTAGACGATGGGCTGAAGTTTCAGTGGAAAGTTCTGGAAGGCAGCGGCCGGCTGTCAAATCACAATAATGAAATGACAACTTTTGCCGCTCCCGAAGAACCTGAACTTTGTCGTTTAGGGTTGACCGTTTCGCAATACGCAACAGCTTCGTTTGAGGCTGAAACGATCATAACAGTTACAGACCAGGTTATCCCTGAAGTAAAAGCTCAAGGTGCTTTGAAAAAAGGCTTACCCGGATATACTCTGCAGAAAGCCCCGGGCGAGTTATGGCGTTCTAAATATGACCGGGATAAAAATATAGTAATAGTGAACAGCGGTCACAGAGATTTCATCTATTCAAGCCGGCAAAAATCCCGAAAGGTTCGTTACATCTGCAGTCTCTACATAAAAGAGCTTGTTTTAGCAAATTTTTTGGAATTAAACAGAGAGGATCTTTTAGAACGTATGATAGAGGTTTCACTATATGCGGAGGAGGCGTTAAAGTAAATGACAAAAACGAAGAAATATCTCTACATTAAGACTTTCGGATGTCAGATGGACTCGGTATTATACTATTTTGCTGGAGTATCTTAAGATGATATATGATAATGAGCTATGCCGCGAATTTGATTAAGATTGGTATGCCAAATGCAAAGTTGACATTTCCATCATATATGTCAACTTTTATGCTGTATCGTTGACTTAAATGATGAAATGAAGGAAGAAGATAATGACTGAAAAATTACGGAATATTGAAGGCGGAAAGGTTGTTTTATATAAAAAAGGGCTTGAAGTCCAATTGAGGGAGGAAACCGTTTGGCTTAACCAGGCTCAGATGGTTTTATTATTTCAAAAAACAAAGCAAAATATTAGTTTGCACATCAATAATATCTTCAAGGAAGGGGAATTGCGCAAGAATTCAGTTGTCAAGGAATACTTGACAACTGCCAGCGATGGGAAAAAGTACAAAACCGCATATTACAACTTGGATGTCATTATATCCGTTGGATATCGCATTAAATCCAAACAAGGTACCCTATTTCGTATTTGGGCGACAAGGGTATTAAAACAGCATTTGATTGAAGGATATACCATCAATGAAAAACGACTTAAAAAGCAGGAGCAAAAATATCTTGAACTTAAAAACGCTGTCAAATTGATTGGTAATGTTGTGCAGATAGATAATCTTTCGTCAGAAGCAAAAGGTCTGGCACAGGTAATTTCAGAATATACCCGAGCGTTGGATATTTTGGATGATTTTGACCATGGAAGATTAAAGGAGCCGAAAGGTCAAAAAAGTGATAAATACAAAATGACCTATCAAGAGGCCAGAACTATTATTGAAACGATGAAAGAAAAGTTTAAGGATTCTAATATTGTTGGCCAAGAAAAAGACCAGGGATTTAAAAGTTCTCTCGGAGCGATTTATCAAAGTGCCGGTGGCAAGGATGCCTATTCGACAATTCAGGAAAAAGCAGCACATTTGCTATATTTTGTAACCAAGAATCATAATTTTGTGGATGGGAACAAAAGGATCGCCGCAACACTATTTATTTGTTTTCTTAAAGGTAATGGGATTCTGTATCGCAAAGATGGAAGTCGTATTGTTGATGATAATGCTCTTGTTGCCTTAACCCTCATGATTGCCGCAAGCAACCCGAAAGAAAAAGATGTGATGGTGAAGGTGATTATGAATTTGATTTGTTAATGAGGAGATATTGTTAATGGATAAGGAATTTAAATTATCACGTGTTTCAGGTACTCCTGTTAGTAATGAAGAGATCCTGTCAGATTTAAAGAGAGTATCGAAAATTCTTAATGAAACAAGGATGACTCAGAAAAACTACGAGCAGTTTGGTCAATTTAATTGTAGTACTATTATCCGTCGATTCGGTTATGGAATAAGGCTGTGCAGATGGTAGGCCTATCTGTTTCTAACGAAATAAATATTACCGAAGAACGATTATTCGAGAACATTCTACGTTTATGGCAGCATTATGGAAGGCAGCCAAGAAGAAGAGAGTTGGCGGAGGAACCGTCAGTTATATCTCAAAGCCCTTATAATCGGCGCTATGGATCATGGACAAATGCGCTAAAAGCCTTCATTGAATATGCGAATTCTTCAGAAATAGGATATCAGAAAAGAAAATCGGCTAACACAAAGAACAAACTACGAGTGGAAAGACGAGATCCGTCTCTGAGATTGCGTTGGAAGGTGTTAAAAAGAGACCGTTTCACCTGTTGTAAGTGTGGCGCAAGCCCTGTACTTAAGGTAGGGGTAGAATTCCACGTCGATCATATTATGCCTTACAGTAAAGGTGGAGAAACAGTGTTTGAGAATTTGCAGACTCTTTGTTCGACCTGCGACATAGGAAAGAGTGATTTGTGATTTTAATTAGAGTCGATGAACGATCGTGACTAATTGTGGATTCATATACGACTAAAGGATGTTTGTAGATGATTGATAATAAAACAGATAAAAAAAAGCGAGTTTTTCTGAGGACTTTCGGTTGTCAAATGAACGAGCGGGATTCTGAGATCATTTCGGGGATGCTTGAGGGGAAGGGGTATGAGATCACCGGAAATGAGGGCGAGGCGGATGTTATTCTTTTTAATACCTGCAGTGTGAGACAGCATGCGGAAGACCGTGTTATAGGCAATCTGCAGAAGCTTGCTTCCCGCAGGAAAAAGAACCCCGGATTCAGGATAGGGGTCCTGGGGTGTATGGCCGAAAGGCATGGGGAGATGCTTTTAAAACAATACCCCCAGGTCGATCTTGTGGCGGGGCCGAACAATATCCCGGATATCCCCGGTCTTCTTGACAGGGCAATGAACGGCGAAAGGCCCGCGGCCACAGGCATCCGGAAACGGCCCCGTAAAGACGCGTCGATCGGACACAAAAAAGGGACACTTTCGGATTTTGTTAATATAACCTACGGCTGTGACAATTTTTGCTCGTATTGTATAGTACCCCATGTGCGCGGCCGCGAGGTGTCCAGGAAAAAGATGGAGATAGTCGAAGAGGTATGGGCTCTTGCCGATAGGGGATGCAAGGAAGTTACCTTGCTCGGACAGAACGTTAATTCCTACGGCAAGACGCTTAATAGCAAGACCACTTTTCCGGATCTTCTGGAGGCCGTAAACAAAGTGCGCGGCATAGAACGCATACGTTTTGTCACAAGCCATCCCAAAGACGCGGGCATGTCTCTTTTCAGGGCTATGAGAGATCTGGAAAAGGTCTCGGAGAACCTGCATCTCCCTCTTCAGTCGGCTTCCGACAAAATACTTGATCTTATGAACCGAAAATACAAATACGGAGATTATTTGAAAAAGGTGGATGATTACAGGAAAATACTTCCGGAAGGCGGGTTAAGCACGGATATTATTGTGGGGTTCCCCTCTGAAAAGGAAAGTGATTTTGAGGCGACAAGAAAAGCTCTTGAGGAAATATCATTTAACTCGGCTTTTATATTCAAATATTCTCCCAGGCCTCCCGCTATGTCGGCATGCCTTGAGGATGATGTTCCGGAACAAGAAAAGAAGCGCCGAAATACCGAACTTCTTGCCGTACAAAAGAAAGTCTCGCTTAAGAAAAACAAAGACCTTATCGGCAGCACGGTCGAAGTTCTGGTAGAGGGAAAAAGCCGTATGTCGGAGAGCGAAATGGTGGGCCGGGCCAGGAATAATGTTACATGTGTTTTCCCTGGAACGGAAGAGCTTACAGGCAGTCTGGTGAAGGTCAGGATAGCGGGAGCGAGCCCGAATACGCTTAAGGGCGAAGTGGTGAGGGCAAAGGGGTAAGGGGCAAGGGGGAAGGGGTAAGAGGTAATGGGGAAGGGCGAAGAGGGAAGGATAAGTGGTATATAAAGAAAAGAAACCGGCATTGATCGGCATGCTCGGGCCTACGGCCAGCGGGAAAAGCGAGGTCGCGGCCCTGCTCGCCGAGAAGATAAACGGCGAGATAATCTCATGCGATTCAATGCAGATCTATAGAGGTATGGAGACAGTTACGCAGGCTCCGTCCGGTGATATCACATCAAAGGTCAAGCATCATCTGGTCGGGATCATATCCCCGGAGAAAGAATTTAATGCGGCCGAATTTGTTACTCTTGCCTCACGGGCTGTTGATGAAGTGATCTCTCTCGGCAAGATCCCCGTTCTTGCGGGCGGAACGGGTCTTTACGTTAAAGCTCTTCTCGAGGGTATTTTTTCGTCGCCTCCCGGGGATGATGAACTGCGGCAGCGTCTCGCGAAGGAGTCCTCCGAAAAGGGCGGCACCTATCTTTACGATAAACTTAAGAAAATAGATCCCGAGGCGGCTTTAAAAATAGATCCCCGGAACATTCGCCGCGTCATAAGGGCCCTGGAAATTTTTGAACTTACCGGAAAGACATTTTCAGAGAAAAAGAACGAAACAAAAGGTATTGCGGACGCATATGATGTTAAGCTCTTTGCTCTCGAAGTATCCAGAGAGGCCCTTATAGAGAGAATTAACAAAAGAGTGGAGAATATGTTCTTATCCGGGATCGTGGATGAGGTTAAAACACTATCTGTGAAAAATATGAGTTCCACCGCTTCTAAGGCTCTCGGGTTAACCGAAGTATCCGGGTTTATCGCCGGGAAAGCCGGGCTTGAAGATACCAAGAGTGAAATTAAAATAAAGACACGGCAATACGCCAAACGCCAAATGACATGGCTACGGGCGGTAAAAGGTTTGGAATGGGTTAAATCCGAAAAAGCCGCGGGAGATATAGCTTCTGATATCGCGGCCAGGCTTGGTTTTACCGGATCCGGCGGGAGGGAATAATATTTGAATGTATACCACTAAACCCATATCCAAAGAGCGCGAAAAAGCTTTTCTTGTCACCGTAACACAATATGGAAAAGAAGAACTGGATCTCGCGGGAAGAATTGATGAGTTTGAGACGCTTGCTTCTTCTTGCGGCGCCGTAATAGCCGGAAGCGAGGTGTGCAGGATAAAAGAAATAAAACCCAACCTTTTTATAGGCACTGGAAAAGCTGAAGAGATAGCCGGGAAGGCGTCGGAACTCAAGGCGGACAGCGTAATTTTCAACAATGACCTTTCTCCGTCACAGCAGAAGAATCTTGGCGAAAAATTCAATGTCAAGACCATAGACCGTACCCAGCTGATACTGGATGTCTTTGCCAGAAGAGCTACTTCTTTGGAAGGCAAGGTCCAGGTCGAGCTTGCCCAGCTCATGTACCTTCTTCCCAGGCTTAGCCGTTTATGGCTGCATTTCTCGAAACAGGCGGGCGGTATCGGCACCAGAGGCCCCGGAGAACAGCAGCTTGAAGTGGACAGGAGAAAGGTTCGGGAACGTATTTCCCGTCTTAAAAAGGAACTATCTGAGATAACGCGCCAGAGAGGAGTTCAGAGGTCACGCAGGGAAAGGTTCTCAATGCTTTCCGTCGCGCTTGTGGGCTATACTAACTCGGGGAAATCAACTTTGTTCAACGCGGTAACGGCGGCCAAAGTAAAAACAAAGGATCAGTTTTTCAGTACGCTCGACCCTACCGTAAGAAAGAAACACCTGCCCAATAATCAGGTCATTCTTTTGTCGGATACCGTAGGGTTCCTGAACGATCTTCCGCATCATCTTATCGAAAGTTTTAAGGCCACTCTCGAGGAGGTTAAGGGAGCGGATATACTTTTCCACGTCGTGGATATGAGTGACAGCCGTATAGGCGAAAAGATGGGAGCGGTGATGCAGGTTTTGAACGACATTTCCGCCTCAGACAAGCCGATCTTTACCATACTTAATAAATCCGACATCGTGCCCGCCGGGCCTCAAACCGAAAGGATAAAACGCAAATTCCCGGGTTCTGTGGTTGTTTCCGCCTTGAAAAAGGAGGGGCTGTCGGCGATAGACGATATTCTGATGAGATATATCGACAAGGATATGGAAGATATGGAAATAGTCCTTCCTCCCGGGCATTATTCGGTAGCCGCGGTTATAAGGGAAAAAGGAGAAGTCCGTTTCGAGGAATACCGGGATGAGGGTCTTTTTCTCCATGCCCGGGTGCCTAAAAAGATGAAACGCCAGATCTTTAAAACACTCGGCGCATCGGGCATAGATCATTGATCTGATATCTGAGCCTTGACAAAAATCACGACAGTGATATAATTTTGGCACTCGTAGTAAACGAGTGCTAATGAGTTTAAGCGTGAAAAATACTTTCAGGCGAAATTTTAAGAGGTTTTAAGGTGAACGGCACAAAAAGGGATAACAGAAAAGACGTGGTCCTGGCTCACATAGTTGAAGAGCATGTTTCAAGCGCTATGCCCGTAAGTTCCAGGGTTGTCGCGGAAAGGCTGGGAGGCGGAGTGTCCAGCGCGACCATAAGGAACGTCATGAGCGAGCTTGAACATCAGGGGCTGATAGAACAGCCGCATACTTCGGCGGGAAGAGTGCCTACCAATGCCGGGTACAGGCGTTATGTCAGCATGAAAACAGAAAAAGTGAGCTATAGAAAAAGGGAAGCTGACCGGCTGGCTTTTGAATACGGGCTCAGGATAGAGACGATAAAGGAACTTATCGAAAAAACAACGCATCTGATAAGCAGGGAATTACATAACGCGGGCGTAATGATGTGGCCGGGGGAGAACAATCTTTATCTCAAACATCTTGAACTGGTCAAGATAAGGTCGGAAGTGGTTCTTGCCGTGCTTATCACAATGACAAACGCGGTCAAGAACCATCTTGTAAAACTCGATCGGGATATAAGTCCCGAAGAGCTCGTGAGAGTATCAAGGTATGTCAATGAGAACTATTCTGAAAAGCCGGTAACAGAGACATTAGAACACATACGGGAAGAAATAAAAAGCGATGCCTTAACGGGGCGGTCCGATGTAAGAAAAGTAGCTCTTACGGCGCTCAGGATCCTGGACGGAATAGCTATGGAAAATATCGATAATGAGCTATACTGGGAGGGAATAGACAATTTCATGAGCGAACCGGAGTTTTCCGATATAAGTTTTATGCGCAGAGTTTTCCAGATATTTTCGGACCAGAAAAAAGAGCTTGCCGATATTTTTACCAGAGATCTTTCATCGGGAGACATAAAGGTGTATATAGGGGATGAATGCGGAGTGGAAATCCTAAAGGATTGCAGTATAGTAACATGCGGGTATTTTTTAAGGGGTAAGGCCGCGGGACGTATGGGTGTTGTCGGCCCGACCAGAATGGATTACGACAGGGCGTTAAGAATGGTTAGCTGCTTATCCGGATTGATAAGCGCCAAACTCGAGGAGATAGACGGGTAGTCATGCATAAAGACAAAAAACATAAGAAGAATATCGAAGGTGAAGTTATTTCGGAAAGCGAAGCCGAGAATGAACTGACGGAAAAGGCCATGGAAGAGCTTAGGACAAAGGCGGCCGAAAGAGATGAATACTACAGTAAATGGCTGAATGTCCACGCGGAATACGAAAATACGAAAAGACGCCTTGAGAAAGAAAAGTATGACCATATAAGGTTCGCCAATGAGGGAATAATATCCAGATTGTTCCCCATAATGGACAATTTCGATATGGCTTTCGCGGCTATGGAGAAAGCCGAGGATAAAGGGGCTATGCTCGAGGGGATAAAACTTGTTCAGAAAGAGTTCCACAGGGTCCTTGAAGATTCAGGAGTAAAAAAAATAGAGACCCTGGGTAAACAGTTCGATCCCAATATTCACGAAGCTGTAATGGCTGTGGAGACAGAGGATATCCCCGATGGTGAAGTGGTTGAAGAAGTAAGGCCGGGGTATATGTTGAATGACAGGTTATTGCGCGCCGCCCAGGTAAAGGTGGCGAAAAATGCCCCGGATAACGAGGAATAACAATAGTAATAAGGAGGATAGCAATGGGAAAAGTTATAGGGATAGATCTTGGGACAACTAATTCTTGCGTGGCCGTTATGGAAGGAAAGGAGCCTAAGGTAATAGCAAATGCCGAGGGGACAAGGACCACGCCCAGTGTTGTGGCTTTCACCAAAAGCGGGGAGAAACTTGTCGGCCAGCCCGCGAAACGCCAGGCGGTGACCAATTCGGATAACACTATTTTCAGCATAAAGCGTTTTATGGGGAGACAGCATTCCGAAGTGCAGGAAGAAGAAAAGCTGGTTCCATACAAGGTGGAAGACGACAGCAAGGGGAATGTAGTGGTGGCCTCTCACGGTAAAAAATACACTCCTCCCGAGATATCGGCAATGATACTCCAGAAAATGAAACAGACAGCGGAAGATTATCTGGGAGAAAAAGTTTCGGAAGCCGTTATTACCGTTCCCGCTTATTTCAACGATTCACAGCGCCAGGCTACAAAAGACGCGGGGGAAGTTGCCGGGCTTAAAGTGCTCAGGATAATCAACGAACCAACGGCCGCGAGCCTGGCTTACGGGCTTGACAGCAAAAAGAACGAAAAAATAGCCGTTTTCGATCTTGGCGGCGGAACTTTCGACATATCCATACTGGATGTGGGCGAAGGAGTGTTCGAAGTGAAGTCCACTAACGGCGATACGCATCTTGGAGGGGACAACTTCGACCAGAATGTCATGAACTGGATAGCGGAAGAATTCAAAAAAGAGCATGGGATAGATCTCAGGAACGACAAGATGTCGCTTCAAAGGCTCAAAGAAGCGGCTGAGAAAGCTAAATGTGAGCTTTCTTCGAACCTTGAGACGGAGATCAACCTGCCGTTCATAACAGCGGATGCCTCGGGGCCGAAACATCTTACGATGGCACTTACAAGATCGAAATTGGAACAGCTTGTGGACTCTCTTGTAGAAAGGACAAAAGAACCTTGTTACAGGGCTCTGAAAGATTCCGGTTATTCCCCTTCGGAAATAGACGAGGTCATACTTGTTGGAGGGCAGACGCGTATGCCCAAAGTACAGGAAGTGGTCAAGGAGATATTCGGGAAAGAACCCCACAAGGGAGTAAATCCCGACGAAGTAGTGGCGATAGGGGCCGCTATACAGGGCGGCGTTCTCAGCGGCGCCGAAGGCCTTTCGGATGTGGTTCTTCTTGACGTCACTCCGCTTTCTCTGGGGATAGAGACATTAGGCGGGGTAATGACAAAATTGATAGAACGCAATACGACAATACCTACTAAAAAAAGTCAGGTATTTTCCACTGCCGCCGACAATCAGACCGCGGTTTCCATACTGGTTCTGCAGGGCGAGAGGGAAATGTCGAGCGACAACAGGACTCTTGGGCGTTTTGACCTTGTCGGAATACCTCCGGCTCCCAGAGGCATTCCCCAGGTAGAAGTGACGTTCGATATAGATGCCAACGGTATTGTGCATGTTTCGGCAAAAGACAAGGCCACCGGCAAAGAACAGTCCATAAGGATAGAATCTTCAAGCGGGCTTTCTAAGGAAGAAATAGAAAAGATGAAGGCCGATGCCAAATCGCATGAAAGCGAAGACAAGAGAAAGAAAGAGCTTATCGAGGCGAAAAATCAGCTTGATAATCTGATATATGCCACCGAAAAAGCGGTAAAAGAATACGGCGATAAGGTCTCGGAAGACGAAAAGAAGAAAGTAACGGAAGCGGTGGAGGAAGCCAGGAAAAAACTTTCTTCCGAGGACGTTGCCGAGATCAAAAAAGCGCAGGAAGAGCTTCAGAAAGCCAGCCATAAACTTTCGGAAGAAATGTACAAGGAGGCGCAGGCTAAAGCTCAGGCGGAAACCGCTGGCCAGGACGCCTCGGCCGGAGCCCGACCGGACGAGAACAAAAAAGAAGAAGATGTTGTCGACGCGGATTACAAAGTGGACGACGACAAGGAAAAGAACGGGTGAGGCTTTAAAATAACGGACATTTTCAACTGAAGGAAGACATGGCAGATTACTACGAGCTATTAGGCGTTGGCCGGGACGTTTCCGGGGACGACCTCAAAAAGGCATACAGGAAACTAGCCCTTAAGTACCACCCCGACAAGAATCCGGGAAGCAAGGAAGCTGAAGATAAGTTCAAAGAACTGTCACACGCTTACGAGATCCTGAGCGATCCGGAAAAGCGCTCAAGGTATGATAGGTTCGGCGAGGCGGGTTTTCAGCATGGGGGGTCGGGAGGGTTTGATTTTCACGACCCAGGCGATATTTTTAGGGAGGTTTTTGGCGGCGGTTTCGGCGGAGCTTTCGGCGGGATATTTGACAGTATGTTCGGATCCGGACAGTCAGGAACCCGCGGTCCGAGAAAAGGACGCGATCTGGAATATTCTCTTACTCTGACCTTTCTTGAAGCGGTCAAGGGTATTACCAAAGAGATAAAGATCCGGAAATACGACATATGTTCTTCCTGCAAGGGCTCGGGAGCCCGGCCCGGTACAGGGAAGGCCAGATGTTCAAGATGCGGAGGGACCGGCCAGATCTCGAGATCTGCCGGGTTTTTCAGCATAGCGACGACATGCGATACCTGCGGCGGAGCGGGTGAGGTCATCAAGTCTCCGTGTTCGGACTGTTCGGGAAGCGGCAGAGTGCAGGTCTCCCGGAAGATCACGGTTACGGTGCCCCCCGGGGTCGATACGGGCGTCAGATTGAGGATATCGAAAGAAGGCGAACCGGGTTACAATGGCGGGCCGTTCGGCGATCTGTATGTGTCGTTGAGGGTCCTGGAACATAAGTCATTTTCCCGCAGGGACTACGATCTTTTATACGCGGCCGATGTATCCTTTGCCCAGCTTGCTTTGGGAGACGAAATAAATGTTCCCGGGATAGAAGGGGAAGTAGGTTTTACTATCCCGCCCGGAACCGCTTCAGGGCGTGTTTTCCGTATTAAGGGCAAGGGAATTAAACGTCTGGACGGCCGCGGAACGGGGGATCAGCTTGTAAAGGTGAATGTTATTATTCCAGAAAAGCTTAGTTCGCGGCAGAAGGAACTTTTAATGGAGTTTGACGAAAGTTTTGTAGGGAAGAATACCAAAAAAAAGAAGACCATAATGAATAAAGTAAAAGAGATCCTTTCATAAAAGGAGAAAAATGCCTACCTACGAGTATCAGTGTAAAAAATGCGGGTACAGATTCGAAAAATTCCAGAGTATGACCGAATTGCCGGTAAAAAAATGTCCCGAATGCAAAGGTTCTGTGAGAAAAATGATAGGGACAGGCGCCGGCCTTATATTCAAGGGAAAAGGTTTTTACCAGACCGATTATAAATCTACCGGAAGCGGGACAAAAAAGCAAGATGATAAAAATCCCGCGGAAACCCCCTGCGGTAAACCCGGGCCATGCGGTTCATGCGCAAGTTAAAATGAGGTTTTCTGAATGGGTTAAAATAGACAGGCCTTTTTTTGCATGGGTTCCGGCCTGCTTATGGGGTTTGAACATCCTTGTCCTTTCACTGCTGCCTTATAGACTTACTCCGCAGCTTACGGTAGGACATTTCGATAAGTTGTGCCATTTTTCGATCTATGCTGTTTTCGCGTTTCTTGCGGTATGGGGACTAAAAAGGTCATTTAAAAAACCTACAGCAAAAAACCTCTTGTTAGTGTTGATATTGACCATTGGTTATGGTATCTTAATTGAAATATTTCAAAGGTTTGTTCCGGGAAGGGAAGCATGTGTATACGATGTGCTTTTCAATTCGGCAGGTGTTTTTACGGGTATAAGTTTCGGAAGGGTGACATTATGGCGGAAGTAAGGCCGTTCAGAGGGTTGGTTTATGATCCCGTGACAGTGGGGGATGTTTCCAGGGTAATGGCTCCTCCTTACGATGTAATATCGGATGAAAAGAGGGAGGAGCTCTACGGTAAGAGCGACTTCAATGTGGTCAGACTAATACTTGGTAAAGATGTTCCCGGGGACGGCCGGAATGACAATAAGTACATTCGATCAAAAAAAGCCATGAACGATTGGATGGAAAAAGGAGTTTTGGCCACGGACGAGCAGGAAGCCTTTTATGTATATCTTCAGCAGTATGAAGTAAAAGGGCGAAGGTTTAGCCGGACAGGCTTTTTGGGGCTTATGAAGATAGAGGGGACGGATGTGGTTTTGCCGCATGAGCATACCCTGTCCAAACCCAAGGAAGACAGGATGAGCCTGATAGGGGAGGTAGAGTGTAATTTAAGTCCCATATTCGGACTGTACAGCGGGGACGAAGGATATATTTCCGGGAAACTTAAGAATGCCGTATCTGGACTTACACCGTTCACGGACATTGAGATCGATGGGGTAAGGCATGTTATCTGGAAGCTTTTTAGCGCCGATGTGATATCAGAAATATCGGAGGCCATGGAGACGAGAAAGATCTTCATAGCCGATGGACATCACAGGTACGCTGTTGCCAAGGCTTACAGGGATCTTTGCCGTTCCCGGGAAGGGTACGACGGACGGGCTGACCATGTTCTTATGTACCTGACAGATATGGATGATCCCGAAAATCTCACAGTTCTTGCTACTCACAGGGTAATAAATAATATCCCGGAAGATGTAAAGAACGGTATTTTGTTGAAGATAGAGCGATATTTTAATATTACCGAGATCAAGGGGCTTTCCGCTCTCATGGATAAAGTGGAGGAGCTAAGACGGAAAAGCTATGTTTACGGTTTTTTTGACGGCATTAGATATTTTCTTATAGAACCCCGGGAAACGGAAGATTTGAAGAACCTCATACGCAACAAACCCGAGTCATGGAAAGATCTTGACGTAAGTGTTCTTCACTCGGTCATATTAGAGAAACTTCTGGGGATACAGGCAAAAGAAGGCGATGTAAGCTACGCGAAAGAGCCGGAAGAAGCGGAATCGCTCGTGAAAGAGGCAGGCGGCAGAGCGGCTTTTTTCCTTAATCCCACAAGGGTAGAGCAGCTTCGGGCGGTAGCTGAAGATGGAGAGATGATGCCCCAAAAATCGACATATTTTTACCCTAAACTTTTAACGGGACTTGTGATGAACAGGTTCGAAGACCAGAAAGAAAAAGTGATATAGGCGTTCTCTTTGGATTTTAAATAAGGACAAAAAATGTCATTTTTCTCCAAAAAACCGATCTTCGGGAAAAAGAAAAAAAGGGAAGTGCCCGGAGGCCTTTGGACCAAATGCCCGGGGTGCGGTGAACTTCTTTACAATAAAAAGCTCAAAGAGAGCAACAATGTCTGTGCTAAATGCGACTATCATTTCAGGCTTGGAGCGTATGAGCGTATAGAGAGCATGGTCGACCCGGATACATTCTGTGAAATGTTCAAGGACATGGAAAGCAAAGATCCCCTGAAATTCAAAGGCCCTACCGGGTATCCTACAAAAATAAAGAACGATCAAAAAACCACAGGCCTCAAAGAAGCCGCGGTGGTAGGGGAAGGGTATCTTGACTCCCGGAGGATAGCCATAGGGGCTACGGATTCAAGGTTCATAATGGGATCCATGGGGTCTGTGGTGGGAGAGAAAATAACCCGTCTCATAGAGTTCGCGGATTCAGAAAAGATCCCGCTCATAATAGTTTCGGGTTCCGGAGGCGGGGCTCGTATGTACGAGGGAATGTATTCTCTTATGCAGATGGCGAAAACAAGCGCCGCGCTCGACCGGTTCAACCGGAACGGCGGGTTTTTTATTTCTCTTCTGACCAATCCTACAATGGCCGGAGTTATGGCAAGTTTCGCTTCTCTCGGGGACGTAATAATCGCGGAACCAAAAGCGCTTATAGGTTTTACAGGGCCCAGGGTCATTCAACAGACAATAAAACAGGATCTTCCCGAGGGGTTCCAGAGTTCGGAGTTCCTTCTTGACCATGGATTGATAGACATGATCGTGCATCGCGACGAGATGAGGAAAGCCCTAAGCGCTCTTATGGGATACACTTCGTAAAAATCGGGGAAAAGGTTATTTAATGGCACAGGTGAGTTTGAGAAATGTTGTTAAAGAGTTTCCCGGAGGGATAAAAGCCGTAAACAATGTAAGTTTCGGAGTAGATAATAAGGAATTCCTGGTTCTTGTAGGCCCTTCGGGGTGCGGGAAATCCACGACGCTGCGGCTCGTAGCCGGCCTTGAAAAAGCCACTTCAGGCGAGATCTTCATAGGTAATAGAAAGGTGAATGATGTTCCCCCCAAAGACCGGGATATAGCTATGGTCTTTCAGAATTACACGCTGTATCCGCACATGACCGCCTACGAAAACATGGCTTTCGGGCTAAAACTCAGGAAATATCCGCAGGAAGAGATAGATACACGGGTACGGGAAGCGGCAGGTATACTCGGTATCGAGAACCTTCTGACAAGAAGGTCGCGGGAGCTTTCCGGAGGCCAGAGACAACGGGTGGCTTTGGGAAAGGCAATAGTCCGTAAGCCCCTGGTATTTCTTTTTGACGAACCCTTGAGCAACCTCGATATTAAGCTCAGAGTGCAAATGCGCACGGAAATTCGCAAGCTTCACATAAGGCTTCAATCCACAATGATATACGTCACGCACGATCAAACCGAAGCCATGACATTGGGCGACCGTATAGTCGTAATGAAAGACGGTATAGTACAGCAGGTAGATGTGCCCGGTGTGGTCTATAACAAACCCGTTAACAAATTTGTGGCAAGTTTTATCGGGGCTCCGCCCATGAATTTTATGGAAGGCAAGATCATCAAAAGGGAAAGAAAACTCTATTTCGACGAAGGGAACTTCAGGATAAGACTGGTGGAAGGTATGTACGACGCTCTCGAGGCGTATACGGATAAAAGGTTATTAATGGGAATAAGGAGCGAGGACATACATGATAAACTCAGCGTATCAGAAGCTCCTCCGGAGAACATAGTTACGATGAATTGTGATGTCGTTGAGCATCTGGGGTCGGAGGCGTATATCCATTTAGACACCGGCAAACATGTTCTCGTTGCCAGGGTTCCGGGGGATGCTAATCCTCAAGTGAACCTGGATATGGACATCGTTTTCGATATGAGTAAAGTTCACTTTTTCGATAAGGCTACCGAAAAAACAATTGTTTAGGCTTTTATGCCCAATTCCATAACCCCGGCGGTCAGGAAAAATATCCTGGTCGCGCTTTTTCTGGTTATATTCTTTACGATACTGTGGAATGTCAGTTCCATAGGGGTTTCCATTTCAGGCCGAGTTCAGCATATAGAGATCATCATCTTAAGCGTTGTGATACTGGCCGGCGCCGTTCTGATGTTCCTGTGGAGCAATCTCGGCGTCGTTCCGGGCCTGCTTTCTTTTCTAATGGCCATGATATTTCTGGCCCGGCCGCTCAAAGCTACAGATCCCCAATATTATGCCGCGCTGATAGTGGTATTTTTCGCGTTTATTCTTGGGGGATATCACTTTAACAGAAAAGGCCTCAAGGCTCTGCAGAAACACAAGGTTACCATGGAGAAGATCTCCGAGGACAACAACCTTATAAGCGATCATATGCGTAACAGGGACAGCGAGGTCTCTGCCATGGGTAAAAAAATAGACGGTCTTTTAAAGCTTAAGGGCATAGCCGATAAGATAGGTGTTATTCTTAAGGAGGACGAAATACTCGGCGAGGTCGCTAAAGAGACATTCAATATTTTCGGAAATGACAACAGAGTTCTGCTTTTTACGGTCAGCGAGGAAACAGGCGGTCTTAACCTCTCTATCACCCTTAAGGGTACAGGCAGAAAAGCTTTCGAAAATAAAAAAGGCGGTATTTTTGACAGTTGGGTCATGAAAAACACCAAAAGTCTTTTAGTAAAAGATGTGAAAGAGGATTTCAGGTTTTCCGTGAGAGGGAAAGAAGGAAAAGATGATGCCGCATCGCTCATGGTAAAACCTCTCATTATGGAAGGCAGGGTGCTTGGTGTGTTAAGGGTGGATTCCCCCAAAGAAGGGGTGTTTACATCACATGAACTGAGAATGCTGGATATTGTCGGGGATCTCGCGGCCGTGGCCATGGAAAATGCCAGGCTTTACAGGCGGACAGAAGAGCTGGCGATAAAGGACAGCCTTACCGGGCTTTGCGTCCACCGATATTTTATGGAACGCCTTGACGAAGAAGTAAAAAGGGCATTAAGGAGCGGAAATTCTTTTGCTCTTCTTATGATCGACATCGACAATTTCAAGGTTTTTAATGACGAGTATGGCCATATGACAGGTGACGCCGTTCTTCAAAGCATGGGCGCCATATTAAGGAGCAAGGCGTCGGCGGGTGATACCGTGGCGAGATACGGCGGTGAGGAATTCGCTTTTCTCGCTCTTCATGTAGACAGAGCCCGGGCGCTGGAGATCGCCGAAGAAATAAGGGCTGAAGTTGCGGATACGCCCGTAATGGTGAGAAGAAAAGAACGTTCGGTAACAGTATCTATCGGAGTAAGTATTTTCCCCGAAGACGGCAGACTCAGGGATGACATTATAATGGAAGCCGATAAAGCGCTTTACAGAGCAAAAAAGAAAGGCAAGAACCGGATATGCTGAAAATGAGACCCTTTATGCTTTTAGCTCTGAACATATTGCTGGTCCTGGCCAGTTGGGCGGCATATAATTTTCCTCAAGCGGATGAGTATCTGTTCCTGTTCATTATTCCGACGGTTTACGTTTTAATGCCGTTCGTTCTTTCAATCAGACAAGCGTTGGCCGTGACGGCAATGAATTTTTTATTTTTGGTATTTTACGGCATACTGGGCGTACTTAATCCCATAGACATAACGGCCTTCATTTCTCTTTTTGCGATTGTAGGTTCGATAAGCTATTTGTGTTTCTGGATCTATCGGAGTTTTGTGGAATTTTATGAAAAGGAATCCGGCAGGGCTCAGAGACAATATAATAACCTGGTCTCAGAACTTGAATCCATAGACAGGAGGGGCAGGAAGATAGAAACAGAACTTGTCAGGATATCAAGGCTTTACGAGATCACAAAGAAACTCGCTCCCGCGCTTACATTCGAGGAACTTTTGGAGGTGCTTTTCGATTTTCTTGAAGAGAACTTCAGCCTGAAAGCGGCCCATCTTATGGTATGTTCCGGAACGGAATGTGTAAGGTGTATTTCAAGAGAGATAGCCCCGAACGAAGAACCTCCTAAAGAAAGCGCAAGTATGGATACATCAAAGATCCTTGATTATTGCGCCGCGCATGAAATGAATTCTTTATTCGTTACGAAAGAAGAATCCGGAGAACTTTTCGAGAACATGAACCTTACTTCGGAGACTTTTATGCTGTTCCCGATAGCCGTGAGAGGAGAAGTTTCGGCTATTCTTGCTGTTGAAGGCGCGCAAAGGTCAATGTACGGAAGGTTCAGGATACTTATACCGCAGATAGCCCTGGAATTCCGGAAGGTCCAGTTGTACGAAAAGGTCCAGGAGCTTTCCATAATGGACGGGTTGACGGAAGTTTATCTGAGAAGGTATTTGATGGAACGGTTGGAAGAGGAGATAGACAGGGCGAAGAGGCTTAACCTGACATTTTCTGTGGGAATGGTGGATGTAGATCACTTCAAGGATTGTAACGATAGATACGGCCATCTTGTGGGGGACGCCGTTCTTAAAAAGATCGCCGATCGGCTGAAAAAATCGGTTCGGGAAATCGATATGATAGCGCGTTACGGGGGGGAAGAATTCTGCCTGATCCTCCCGGAAACCACCGAGGAACTGGCCATGACCGTAGGTGAGCGCGTAAGAAGGTCTGTTGAAGAGGAACCCATAAAAGCGTTTGATGAAGAACTTAAGCTGACCGTCAGTGTGGGAATAGCGACATATCCCGAGGATGGCGAAAAAATAGAGACTCTTTTGGAAAAAGCCGACACCGCTCTCTATAAAGCCAAACGCCGGGGCCGGAACACGGTTTGTAAAATATGACCCGGCGGCGACCGTCGGGACCGGCAAAGTGAAGACCACGCTGGATTTTTATTTTTTGAGATGGTATACTGCATTCTCACAAAATTACGGAAGGGTAATAATATGAAAAGGTTTTACGTTTTAGGGAAACCGGGAAAATTATGCGCGGTCTTTTTGTGCCTCTGTCTTGTCGCGGGCGGCGCTTTGCCTTCGGAAGCTTTCTGGCCCGGGGCAGATACCGGGTCCGATCCGGAATTTTCCAGACAACAAAAAAGAAATATGGAGATACAAAAAATATTGGATAAAGCCAGGGACGAGCGGGGAGTGAATAATTACAAAAGAGCGAGATCTTTCGGGGAAAGAGCTTTGAGGCTTGACCCGGACAACTATGCCGTTAAAGCGTTTTTGGGGCATTTAGACATTGCCGAAGAAAGATGGGAAAAATATCAGTCTGACCTGAAAGAGCTTAAGATAAGGCAGAAAGAAGAGGCAAAAGCCCAAAAAGAGGCTGAAAAAGAGCTAAAAAGAGAGGAAGTTTCCCAAAAACGAGCTGAAGAGGAAGCGGCTAAATTGGAAGAGCGAAAGGAAGATGTTCCGGTTAAACAAGTTATGGCGGAAGAAAAGCCCGCGGTTGATATGCCTGATGTAGATAGAGTCTCTGAAGATGCCGAAAGTATTCCGGGAGAAAAGGAGATCTTTCCCAAAAGAGAAGATCCCGAGATGGATCTTTTAGCGAAGTCGGGCCATTCCATAGTGGTAGACGGGGATAGAGTGGAATATCTACAGGAAGAAGGACGCATAACGGCGGAAGGCAATGTTTCAATACAGTATGGCGATGTGGTGCTTAACTGTGACAAGATATCCATAGACACTAATTCGAGAATAGCGCTCTGTGAAGGCAATGTCCGCATAGTGCACCCCAAAGGGGTATTGGAAGGCGATCTCATTCGTTATGACCTGGCAAATAAGGAAGGAGAGATAGTCGGGGCGGATCTTAAAGCATTTCCGTGGTTTGCCACAGCGGATGAGACGGGCAAGGTCGGGCCCAATGAATATGTGCTTAAGAACGGGTACATAACAACATGCGACGAAGATGAACCGCATTATCACCTTAAAGCCCAGGAAATACGTGTTTTCCCGAACGATAAGATCATAGCAAAAAATGTTATCTACTACATAGGCAAGATCCCTGTTTTGTGGGTGCCTTATTATTATCAGCCCAACATAGAGTTAAAGACAAAGGTACAACTGATCCCGGGCAGTACAAGCGATTGGGGCTATTTTCTTCTCTCCGCATGGCGGTTTCATATAAAGGGGAACACTAAAGTTGATATACTTTCCGATTACCGGACCAAAAAAGGTTTCGCTTTCGGCGCCAATCTTTACTATGATCTCGACGATACCGGCATAGAGGGGTTAGGTAAAGGCCTTTTAAGGGGATACTTTATAGATCAGAATGGTTTTGGCACGTATGAACCATCTGAATTTAGGGATGAAGGAACGCAGCAGAGATGGAGAAGGCGTATCCAGTGGAAACATCGTTTGAATTTCGACGAAGAGACCACTGGTATAGTGGAATTCAATAAACTGAGTGACGAGCATGTTCTCAAAGAATATTTTTACAACGAGTACGAGGAGAATAACCCCGTTCCCCCCAACTACATATCCATTATAAACACAAAACCGAATTATTCCTTCAGCCTTGAGGCCCACAAAAGGTTCAACGATTTTTATACGGTGACGCAGCGTCTTCCCGAAGTAAAACTTGATGTTTTCGAGCAGAGGTTGTGGGATACGCCTCTGTACTACGGTTCAACTTCTTCCGCTACCTACTTCGAGAAAGAATACGCTTATCTTTCATCGCCGTCCGAGAAAGTGGGCAGAGCCGATACCTATCAGAAACTTGCCTATGCCACAGGTATAGGCCCTTTGAGCATTGTGCCTTACGGTACACTTCAGGGAACGGCATATAGCCGGACAAAAAATCAAAGTCAGGCCGCTGTACGGGGTACCTTCGGCGGGGGGGTAGACACTTTTATCAGGTTTAGCCGTGTGTTCGACATTAAGACAGATTATCTGGGACTTGATATAAACGAGTTAAGGCATATAGTCGCTCCCAGGGCTCAATATTATTACACTTACAGACCCAGCATGAGCAGGGGACATTTTTACCAGATGGACGAAATAGACGCCCTGGAACATCTTAACGGTATAGCGTTCTCATTAGAGAATAAACTGCAGACCAAGAGAGGGATGCCGGGAGAAATGGCTTCGGTGGATCTTATAAGGAGCATAATACGAACGGATTATTCTTTCAGAGAGAAAGAAGGCGGGCCCCGGTTCAAAATGCTTCATTCCGACCTTGAAGTCAGGCCTTATAGCTGGTTGTATTTCGATAATAGGCTTGAGATAGAGACAGAGAATTTTTCCGTAAAGACAAATAGTGTTGAGGCCGTCCTTCAGCCCTGGTGGAATTTTCAGGCGGCTTTGGGATACCGCTACGAGAAAAGGATGGATGATTCAAGGAATCAGCTGACATTCGATACGAATTGGGTTATAAACCCGAAGTGGAGCGTAGGATTATACGAACGGTTCGATCTTGAGAAAAGTGATATTGAAGAACAGCAGCTTACGATCACAAGGGATCTTCACTGCTGGGCGGTAGATGTAGTTTACAACGTCAAGGGAAAAGATATCTTTGAAGACGATTTTACATTCTGGTTCGCTTTCAGGCTTAAAGCTTTCCCGGACCTTCCGATAGGCCTTTCGAGATCATATAACAAAACTCCTCCGGGGGCGTTATCTTCGTATCCCAGGCCCTCATTAACGCCGGAGCCGTATAAGCCATAGTCCTTAGACCATAGTCCATAGTTTGGAGGAGGGGGAGGACAGGAGACAAAATGAAAATAACTATAGTAGGAAGCGGGTATGTGGGGCTGGTAACAGGCACATGTTTTTCCGATCTCGGGAATGAGGTTATTTGCGCCGACAGCGACAGCGCGAAGATAGGCCTTTTGAAAAAAGGCGGGGTGCCCATATACGAGCCCGGGCTTGAAGAACTTATAAAGAAGAACGTTAAAAGCGGCAGATTAAGTTTTACCACCGATATCAAAAAAGCCGTTTCCGGATCGGAAGTGGTTTTTATCTGTGTGGGGACACCTCCTAAAGATGACGGCAGCGCCGATCTCAGCGGAGTGGAGAAAGTATCCAAGGATATTGCCGAACATTTTGACTCGTACAAACTTATTGTGGAAAAAAGCACCGTTCCGGTGGAAACGGGAGAATGGGTGAGGCGCACTATAGCTAAGTTCAATAAGAGCGGCAGTGAGTTTGAGATAGCTTCCAACCCCGAGTTTTTAAGGGAAGGCTCGGCTATAAAAGACTTTATGAACCCTGACAGAGTAGTTATAGGCGTGGAATCGGAGAGGGGAGAGAAGATACTTCGCGATATTTACGAACCCTTGAACACTAAAATAGTGGTTACTAATATCAAAGGCGCAGAGATAATAAAACACGCGGCAAATTCGTTCCTGGCCGTGAAAATATCCTTTATAAACGCCTTGAGCAATATATGCGAGAAAACCGGGGCCGATGTAGAGCAGGTGGCCGAGGGCATAGGGCTTGATTCTCGAGTTAACAAGCATTTTTTAAGAGCGGGCATAGGTTTTGGCGGATCGTGTTTTCCTAAAGATCTTAAAGCTTTCATACATATATGCGAAAAACTGAGCTATGATTTCGGAATGTTGAAAGAGGTCGAAAAAATCAACGAAAGACAAAAGGAACTTGCCGTTGAAAAGATACGCAAAATGCTGTGGAATATGTCGGGAAAAGTGATAGCGGTATGGGGACTGGCTTTTAAGCCCGACACCGACGATATTCGGTCCGCCCCGGCCATAGACATAATAAACCGTCTTCTATCGGAAGGCGCCCGCATAAGGGCTTACGATCCCGTAGCAATGGATAATTCCAGGAAGCTGTTCGCCGATTCCCCTAACATAGAGTTCTCTCGGGATATCTACGATGCCGCGAGATCAGCGGACTGTATAGTTCTTATGACCGAATGGAACGATTTCAAGGAAGTAGACTGGAACAGAATAAAGAAAGAAATGGCGCAGACGTTTATACTTGACGGACGCAATATTTACGACCCTGAAAAAATGAGGGATCTGGGCTTTACGTACGAGGGAATAGGGCGGGGGGTGTAAGTCCATAGTCAATAGTCCATGGTCCATGGTCGATAGAAGGTCTTGTGCCGGGTTCACAAAAGCAGGTTCCCATTACGAACCTGGCACAGAAAAACTGTAAAAAAAGGAAACAAACATGATAGAAGGCGTAAAAGTAAAACAGCTGAAACTCATCCCGGACGATCGCGGCAGGCTTATGGAAATACTGCGGAAAGACGATGACTTGTTTGCGGAATTCGGACAGGTGTATATGACAACGGCCTTTCCGGGAGTTGTAAAGGCCTGGCATTTCCACAAAAAGCAAACTGACAATTTTACCTGTATAAGGGGGTGTATGCGTCTCGGTCTGTATGACTCCCGTAAAACCTCGTCTACATACGGCAAAGTCGAAGAATTCATAATAAGCCTTGATAGCCCGATGCTTGTTCAGATACCACCTGAAGTTTATCACGGGTTCAAGTGCATAAGCGAGGAAGAAGCTGTAGTAATAAACACGGTAACCGTACCATACGATAAGAACGATCCGGACGAATACAGAGTAGACGCGTTTGAAAATGATATCCCTTTCGACTGGAACGCCGTCATTGCGAGGCCCGCAGGGCAGAGCAACCCAAAAAACGAGTCGACTGAAACGCCGTCATTGCGAGGCCCGCAGGGCCGAAGCAACCCAAAAAACGAGTCGACCGAAACGCCGTCATTGCGAGGCCCGCAGGACCGAAGCAACCCAAGGAACGAGTCGACCGAAACGCCGTCATTGCGAGGCCCGCAGGGCCGAAGCAACCCAAAAAACGAGTCGACCGAAACGCCGTCATTGCGAGGCCCGCAGGGCCGAAGCAACCCAAAAAAACGAGGTAACCTGACATGAAAGGCATAGTACTCGCGGGGGGGCTCGGAAGCCGTCTTTTTCCTCTCACCAAAATAACCAATAAACATCTTCTTCCGGTTTACGACAAACCCATGATCTATTATCCCATAATGACGCTTGTCGACGCTGGCATAACCGAGATAATGGTGGTTACAGGAGGAAACCATGCCGGAAATTTCCTCCGGCTTCTGGGCAACGGGACCGAATTCGGCCTTAAAGGAATAAATTACGCTTATCAGGAAAATGAAGGCGGCATAGCCGAAGCCCTCGGACTTGCCGAATACTTTGCCGACAATGATAAATGTGTCGTGATCCTGGGAGATAATATTATAGAAAAAAGCATAAAAAAAGAAGTTGAGGAATTTTCCGCGCAGAAAGAAGGCGCGCGTATAATGATAAAAGAATCTTCTCACCCGGAAAGATTCGGCGTTGTGGAGTTCGAAGACAACAAAATAAAACGGATAATAGAAAAACCCAAAAACCCGCCCACAAATTACATAGTTACGGGAGTCTATATGTATGACGGCAAGGTTTTCGACTTTATAAAAGGTCTCGATCCCTCCGGCAGAGGGGAACTTGAAATAACGGATGTCAACAACATGTATATAGAAAAAGGCCAGATGGAATACTCTATGCTTGACGGCTGGTGGACCGACGCGGGTACGTTTACCTCTCTTCTCAGGGCAAGCAACCTTGTCGCGGGAAAGGATGCCTCCAAAAACCAAAGCGCGTCATAATATAACTAGATGCAAGCAACCGGGTGCAAGTTCTACCGGCCACCTACCATGGACTAATGACTATGGACTACACAACGAGAGGCGACATATGAGGCTGCTAATTACGGGAGGCGCGGGGTTCATCGGCTCCAACTTCATACGTCTTACACTTGATAGATACAAGGATATAAGGGTAACCAATCTCGATAAACTTACCTATTGCGGCAATTCGGCCAATCTTGAGGACATATCGAAAGATCCGAGATATTCTTTCGTAAAAGGTGATATCTGCGATAAGGGCCTTATGGAAGATCTCATCTCAGACTCCGACATTATTATCAATTTTGCCGCCGAGACCCATGTGGACAGGTCAATAAAATATCCGGATGACTTTATTGTTACCAATATTTACGGTACAAAAACCCTTCTTGAGGCCGCCCGTAAGAGCGGCATCTCAAAATTCATACAGATAGGGACAGATGAGGTCTATGGGAGCGTGCCGGAAGGCCTTTCCGCGGAAAGGGATACTTTAAGGCCCAATAGCCCTTATTCGGCGACAAAAGCTTCGGCCGACCTTTTGGCTCTTTCTTACTACACGACTTACGGCCTTCCCGTAATAGTTACAAGAAGCTCCAATAATTTCGGGCCGTACCAATTCCCGGAAAAAGTGATACCGCTTTTTATAACCAATCTTATAGACGGGCGTAAGGTCCCGCTTTACGGGGACGGCGGCAATATCAGGGACTGGATATTCGTCGGCGACAATTGCGAGGGCATAGACGTTATAATGCGTAAGGGCAAACCCGGAGAGATCTATAATATCGGCGGAGGCAATCATCTTTCCAACAAGGAACTTACCTATGCGATACTGTCGGCGATGGGGAAGGGGGAGGACTCTATAGAGTATGTAAAAGACAGGCCCGGCCATGACAGGAGATATGCTCTTGACTCTTCTAAGGCGGGGAAACTTGGATGGACCGCGTCTTCAGATCTTAACGGAGACATCCAAAGGACCATAAAGTGGTACAAAGATAATGAGTCCTGGTGGCGTGAACTGAAAAAGAAAGCCGAAATAATCACCTGGTAGCGTAAAAGATCTTCAGGGAACATAAGTTTTATGAAAATACTTATAACAGGGTCCGGCGGGATGCTGGGGCGGGAACTTCGCGGCGTTCTTTCAAAGGGAGAAAATGAAATAGCCGGGTTGGACATTGCTTTGACGGATATGGCGAAGCCCGAACCGGGAGTTTTTTATAATGTTAACATAAACGATGCCGAAGAGATCAAGAAGGTCTTTGAAAAAGAAAAACCGGATATAGTTATTCATACAGCGGCCTGGACAGATGTGGACGGCTCTGAGAAAGATCCCGAAAAGGCGCGTAAGATAAATGTCGAGGGGACTGTTAATGTAGCCGAATCGGCTCGGAAACATTCCGCTGACCTCTTATATATCAGTACGGATTTTGTTTTTGACGGCGGGAAAAACGCTCCGTATACGGAACTTGACGAGTGTGCTCCCCTAAGTGTTTACGCTAAGACGAAATGGGAAGGAGAGAACAAGGTCAGAGGATCTCTGGAAAATTATGCCATAGTAAGAACAAGCTGGCTTTTCGGCCCCGGGGGAAAGAACTTCGTTAAAGCCATAGTATCAAGATCTAAAGACCACAAAACGATACAGGTAGTGAACGATCAGACGGGTTCTCCGACATACACAAAGGATCTGGCCGATAGCGTAAAGAAACTTCTTGAGAAGGGGATAAAAGGCGGGGAAATATACCATGTATGTAATTCAGGCCAATGTTCCTGGTATGAGTTCGCCCTTAAGATAAAAGATCTTGTGCCCGAGATGAAAGATGTAAATATTGTACCCTTGTCTTCCGTCGAACTTGGCCGCTCGGCCCCAAGGCCCGCGTATTCCGTAATGAACACAAGCAAGTTCCGGGAACATACTGGCATGAGTCTAAGGAATTGGCAAGAAGCGCTGGAAGAGTACCTATGCGAAGAGGGAAGGGCAAAGAGGTAAGGGGTAAGGGCGAAGAGGGAAGGGCAGAGAGCGAAGGGTTATGCGGAATAGCGTTTTTCACGTCGTTGCGAGGGAGCGAAGGGTTATGCGGAATAGCGTTTTTCACGTCGTTGCGAGGGAGCGAAGCGACCGAAGCAATCTAATAAAATAAAAATAAGAAGTCGGAGAGCAAAGAGGTAAGAGGAAAGGGTAGTCCATAGACCATAGTCGATAGTCCATGGTTTGGGAACATGACTCCGGGTCTCGTGCCAGGTTCACAAAAGCGGGTTCCCATTACGAACCTGGCGAAGGGCGGAACGCCCCCGCCGTCATCCTGAGGAGCCGAAGGCGACGAAGGATCCCAAAAAAGGAAAACAATGAACACACATGCAGCATTAAAACAAAAGATCAAGAATAAAACCGCCACTGTGGGTGTCATCGGCCTCGGTTATGTCGGCCTTCCCATGGCCGTGCAGTTCGCCCGAAAAGGATTTGACGTTCGAGGTATAGACTTAAGCGCAAAACGTATAGCCAGATTGAAAAAAGGCGTTTCCTACATTGGCGACATATCGGACGCGGCGATAAAAGAAGCCCTCACATCCAAAAAATTCACCGTAACATCGGACGCTAAGCACTTAAAAAAATGCGATGTTGTTATAGTCTGCGTACCCACTCCCATAAATAAGGCCCTGAAACCCGATATCTCATACATACTCTCAGCCGCGAAAGTAATGAAAGAGAATATCCGGCCCGGCCAGCTTTTTGTGCTTGAAAGTACAACATACCCCGGAACTACGCGGGAGGTTCTTTTGCCCATACTTTCCGGAAAGAAACTTACGGCGGGCAACGATTTTTTTCTTGCCTTTTCTCCCGAAAGAATAGATCCGGGTAATCCAAAATATGATTTTTCCAATATACCCAAGCTTGTCGGCGGTATTACCGGTAAATGCACGGAACTTGCCAAACTTCTTTACCGGCAAGTCACTGAAAAGGTAATAGGCCTTTCTTCTCCCGAGACGGCGGAGGTAACCAAACTGCTTGAAAACTCATTCCGGATAGTTAATATCGGACTCATAAACGAATTCGCGAATTTATGCCACAAACTAGACATAGACGTATGGGAAGTTATTGAAGCGGCAAAAACAAAACCCTTCGGTTACATGCCTTTTTATCCCGGCCCGGGAGTGGGCGGGCACTGCATACCTGCCGATCCCATGTACCTTTCATGGAAAGCCAGGAAGGTGGGTTTTGAGACAAGGATGATAGACCTTGCCGCTAAAGTCAACATAAACGCTCCACGTCATATAGTGGAAAGGATAAGCGCAATTCTAAAAAAATACGGGAAAAAGATAAAAAACTCTAAAATACTTATCCTGGGAGCGGCATATAAAAAAAATATAAACGATCTCAGGGAGTCGCCCGCGCTGGATGTAATGAAGGCGCTGGACAATAAAAAGGCGAAATGGGCGTATAGTGACGCGTATATCCCGTATTTGGACATACATGGTCTTAAGTCCAAAAGCGTTAAACTTTCACCAAACCTTGTCAAAAAACAGGATCTTGTCGTGATACTAACAGACCACAGCAATGTAGATTACAAAATGGTAGCCAAGAACTCGAAAAGGATCTTTGATACACGTAATATAACAGGCAGATCAGGAATAAAAGGGGACAATATCGTCAAGTTATGATCTTGTGCCGGGTTAACAAAAGCAGGTTCTCATTACGAACCTGGCATAAAAAAGCGCAACTTCTCTCGCGGTCAAAAAAAAGGAGTCACACATGTCTAAATACCTTGTAACAGGCGGAGCCGGATTTATAGGGTCTAACATTGTAGAAGAACTCGTTTCCCGGGGAGAAATCGTACGCGTTCTGGACAATCTTTCAACCGGCTTCGAAGAGCATATCGCTCCTTTCATGGACAAGATAGAGTTCCAAAAAGGCGACATCAGAAAAGAGGAAGATGTGAAGAAGGCTGTTTCGGGAATGGATTACGTTATTCATCAGGCGGCTTTAAGAAGCGTAGCTAAAAGCGTAGAGGCCCCGGTGCCGACCAATGACGTCAATGTATGGGGAACTCTTAACATGCTTCTTATCTCCGTAGAAAATAAAATAAAAAGGTTTGTTTACGCTTCTTCGAGTTCGGCTTACGGCGACTGTGATGTTTTTCCCGAGCATGAGGGGCTTTGTCCCAACCCGATATCTCCATACGCGGTGAGCAAACTTGCCGGAGAGCATTATGCCAGGATGTTTACTCACACAATGGGCCTGGAAACCGTAAGCCTGCGTTATTTCAACGTATTCGGACCGCGTCAGAATCCGGAATCTAAGTATTCGGCGGTAATTCCGGCATTTATTGACAGGCTTGTAAAGAATGAACCGTGCATTATAGACGGAACAGGGGAACAGTCCAGGGATTTTACTTATGTAAAGAACGTCGTCGACGCAAATATAGCTTCATGTCATGCAAAAGGCGTTTCCGGAATGGTTTTCAACGTAGCGTGCGGAGAAAGTTATTCTGTGAACGAAACGGCAAGATCCATCGCCAAAATTCTGGGTAAGAATATTTCCCCAGTATACGGCCCGAAAAGAAAGGGAGATGTACTAAAAACCTATGCCGACATAACGGCGCTGAAAGAGAAACTGGGAGTCACTCCGGAAGTAGGCTTTTACGAAGGCCTGGAAAAAACAGTTAAGTGGTTCGTAGAGAAGTAAGGGTGAGGGCAAAGAGGTAAGGGGCACAAAGCCCCGTCATTGCGAGGAATGAACGAAGTGAGTGACGAACCAAACGCGTCTTCTCCGTCATTGCGAGGAACGAACGAAGTGAGTGACGAACCAAACGCGTCTTCTCCGTCATTGCGAGGAACGAACGAAGTGAGTGACGAACCAAACGCGTTTTCTCCGTCATTGCGAGGAACGAACGAAGTGAGTGACGAACCAAACGCGTTTTCTCCGTCATTGCGAGGAACGAACGAAGTGAGTGACGAATCAAACGCGTTTTCTCCGTCATTGCGAGGAACGAACGAAGTGAGTGACGAAGCAAACTAAATAAACATGAAAAACAACAAAACCTACATATTAGGAATATCCGCTTACTATCACGACGCGGCAGCGGTTCTCCTGGAAGACGGCAATATTATCGCAGCCGCCCAGGAAGAGCGGTTCACCCGCAAAAAGCACGACCCGTCATTTCCTCTGAAGGCGGTTGAATATTGTCTTACCGGTGCCGATATCAAAATAGAAGACGTTGACATTGTGGCTTTCTACGATAAACCCTTTCTCAAATTCGAAAGGCTTCTCGAAACTTATGTGGCCTACGCGCCTTTCGGCATAAGATCTTTCATACAGGCCATGCCTCCCTGGGTAAAACAGAAACTCTTCATGAAAGAGCATATAAAAAGCGAACTCGGATACAAGGGTAGAATAATATTCCCCGAACATCACCATTCCCACGCTTCAAGCGCGTTCTACCCCTCGCCTTTCGAGGAAGCGGCCATACTTACGGTTGACGGTGTGGGAGAATGGGCCACGGCAAGCATAGCAAAAGGCAGCGGCAGCAAGCTGGAACTTTTAAAAGAGATAAAGTTCCCGCATTCCCTGGGGCTTCTTTATTCGGCGTTCACTTACTATTGCGGGTTCAGGGTAAATTCCGGAGAGTATAAACTTATGGGGCTTGCCCCCTATGGCGAACCTAAATACGCGGAACTCATAACGGACAAACTTATTGACATTAAGGATGACGGATCGTTCAAGCTTGATCTCAGATATTTTAACTATTGTACAGGCCTTACCATGACGAACAGGAAATTCCATTCTCTTTTCGGCGGCCCGCCAAGAAAGAAAGAAGGCGCGCTTCTTCAAAAACATATGGATATAGCCCGTTCCATACAGGATGTGACCGAAACAGTTATCATGAAGATGGCAAAATATACCCGCAACCTTACAGACTGCCGCGATCTTTGCATGGCGGGAGGCGTAGCCCTGAACTGTGTGGCGAACGGCAAGATGGTTCGGGAAGGACTTTTTGACAATATATGGATACAGCCGGCTTCATCCGATGCCGGAGGCGCCCTCGGCGCGGCTTTGGCAGCATGGCATGAGTGTATGGGCCGGGAAAGGCCGGTAGATCATGGGCGTGACTCGCAAAAGGCAAGTTTACTCGGACCGGAGTTTTCCGACAGTGAGATAGAGGGCTATCTCATCAAGGAAAAGATTCCTTATAACAAGGTCCCTCCGGAAGAGATCTCAAAACGAACGGCTGATCTTATAGCTTCGGAGAATGTTATCGGCTGGTTTCAGGGAAGAATGGAATTCGGGCCGAGAGCCCTTGGCGCCAGAAGTATTCTGGGAGACCCGAGATCCGAGAAAATGCAGTCTTTAATAAACCGAAAGATAAAATTCAGGGAATCCTTCAGGCCGTTCGCGCCCAGTATTCTACTTGAATCCGCGAAAGAATATTTCAGCATGGAAGGTGAAAGTCCGTACATGCTTATGGTGTTCCCGGTATCCGAAAATAAAAGAGTGAAAAATACTTCAGGAGAAGAACTATTTGGAATAAACAAACTCAAGGAAAAACGCTCGCTTGTCCCGGCCATAACCCATGTAGATAACTCCGCGAGAGTCCAGACAGTTAAACAGGAGGATAATCCGGCATATTACGATCTTATAAATGAGTTCAAGGTGAGGCACAACTGTCCACTTGTCATAAACACATCTTTTAACGTCAGGGGAGAACCCATAGTCTGCACACCGGCAGACGCCTACAGATGTTTTATGCGTACCAATATGGATTATCTTGTAATGGGTAATTTTATTATCGACAAAAAAGATCAGGATCCTTCAAGAATAAAGCTTGAAGAAGTCAATAATTTTGAATTAGACTGACCAGTGGCGGGAGAATATGGAAGAGAAGAAGATACAAAAAAAAGATCTGAGAGAGTTTGGAATGGTGCTGTCTCTCATTCTGGCTCTTTTCGCGTTCATCCATTTCCGAAAAGGGCATTTTGATCTTACTAAATGGTTATCCATGTTCTCTGGCATGTCGGTTTTGTTCGCGATACTGGTGCCCGCGGCCTTAATACCGGCTTTTAAAGTTTTCACAAAAATAGCCCATGCTCTCGGCTGGTTCAACACAAGGCTTATCTTAGCCTTCGTTTACTATCTTATAGTAACCCCGATAGGTATAGTTTTCCGTATTTTCGGGAAAGATCTTTTGTCTTTAAAATTAGACAAGAACAAACCAAGCTACTGGCTTGACCATCATTCGGGAGGCGTCACGGCAGAGTCCCTGGAAAAACAGTTTTAGGGTCCGAAAAAGCGCAAAAAAGAGGAGCTCCTCGCTGTCATTCGCTATGAGGTCGCGGGGTTTGTGGAAAGGATCCTGTTTCCTTGGTCATTACGAGGAGCCCTGTACCGGAGCGAAGCGACTATTACAATGCGACGAAGCAAACCCCAAACAAAAGGATTGAACATATGGGAAAAATGGGGATAATGAGAGAATTATGGGACTTCATGAGAGTCCGGAAAAAGTGGTGGCTTCTGCCCATAATAATAATGCTGCTTCTTCTGGGGCTTTTGTTAATATTCACCCAGTCCTCAGCAGTAGCCCCGTTCATATACACGTTGTTTTGAGCAAAGAGGTAAGGGGTAAGAGGCAAGGGGCAAGAGGTAAGGGCAGGGGGCGAAGGGCGGAGAGCAAAGGGCAAAGAGCGAAGGGCAAAGAGCGAAGGGCGGAGATCGGAAGGATCGCAAAGCCCCGTCTTTGCGAGGTCCCCGGAACGGGGGCCGAAGCAATCTAATAAAATAAAAATAAAACAAGTCTCGGTGTAAAAAAAAGGACAATCATGCGTATACTACTAACCGGCGGAGCCGGATTTCTCGGGTCACATCTGTCTGAACGCCTTCTAAAAGAGGGACATAAAGTTGTCTGTATGGACAACCTTATAACCGGCAGAACGGAGAATATATCTCACCTTATCTCTAATGAGGACTTTGAATTCATCAAACATGATGTCTCAAAATTCATTATTGTTGACGAGAAACTGGATTATGTTTTTCATTTTGCATCTCCCGCAAGCCCCGAAGACTATCTCAATCACCCGATAAAAACCCTTAAAGTGGGTTCTCTGGGGACACATAACGCTCTTGGCGTGGCAAAAGAGCATGAAGCAAAATTCCTTCTCGCGTCCACTTCCGAGGTTTACGGAGACCCTCTTGTAAACCCCCAGCCGGAAACTTACTGGGGCAACGTAAACCCCATAGGGCCGCGCGGAGTTTATGACGAAGCAAAGAGATTCGCGGAAGCTATAACGCTTGCTTATCACAGGGTTCACGGTGTAGATACTAAAATAGCCCGTATCTTCAATACTTACGGGGAAAGAATGCGCCATCATGACGGCCGGGTAGTACCGAATTTCATAGATCAGGCATTGAAGGGAGAACCACTTACAGTTTACGGTGACGGGACACAGACGAGAAGTTTTTGCTACGTGTCAGACCTTATTGAGGGGATATTCCGCCTTATGAATTCAGATCTTAACGAGCCGGTAAACATCGGAAACCCCATAGAGCTGAGCGTTCTTGAATTTGCGGAAAAAATAAAAGAAATATCCGGAGCTGATTGTGAAATAGTCTTCAAGCCGCTCCCGGTCAACGACCCAAAAGTAAGAAGGCCGGACATAACCAAAGCAAAAAAAGAACTCGGCTGGGAACCCGAGATTAATTTAGAGCAAGGATTAAAGAGAACTATAGAATGGGCCAAGAGAGAAGCAAAAACGACTCAGTAGAATAATGCTTCCGTCATTGCGAGGAGTGGACGAAAAGAGTATTCCTCCGTCGTTGCGAGGAGCGAACGAAGAGAGTATTTCTCCGTCGTTGCGAGGAGCGAACGAAGAGAGTATTCCTCCGTCGTTGCGAGGAGCGAACGAAAAGAGTATTCCTCCGTCGTTGCGAGGAGCGAACGAAAAGAGTATTCCTCCGTCGTTGCGAGGAGCGAACGAAGAGAGTATTTCTCCGTCGTTGCGAGGAGCGAACGAAGAGAGCGACGAAGCAATCTCAAAAAATCAAGGAGCAATATGAGCAACAAAAAAGCGCTGATAACCGGTATAACCGGCCAGGACGGCAGTTATCTTGCCGAATACCTGCTTAAAAAAGGATACGAGGTGTATGGTGTTGTGAGACGGGTTGCCTTGGAAGACCAAAAGCACAGAATGTGGCGCATAAACCACATAGCCGACAAAATTAAATTTCACTCCGGGTCGCTTGAAAGTTATCCCAGTCTTTTTAAGATAGTGGAGAAGATCAGGCCTGACGAATGTTATCATCTTGCGGCTCAGAGTTTTGTGACCTATTCTTTTGAAGACGAATTCTCGACCCTTAATGCCAATATTAACGGAACGCATTACATTTTATCGGCTCTTCAGAGCGTGGTTCCCGACTGCCGGTTCTATTTCGCCGCGTCCAGCGAGATGTTCGGGCGTGTAGAAGAAGTTCCTCAAACTGAGATAACAAAGTTCCACCCCAGGTCAGCATATGGCATTTCAAAAGTAGCGGGTTTTGATCTTACAAGGAATTACCGTGAGGCGTACAATATGTACGCGGTAAGCGGCATACTTTTTAACCATGAATCGCCGCGCAGAGGATATGAATTCGTTACGAGGAAGATAACTTCTCTTGCGGCGCAAATTAAACTTGGCAAAGCCCAAAAGCTGTATCTTGGCAATCTTGATGCCAAAAGAGACTGGGGCCATGCGCGGGAGTATGTCAAAGCCATGCATGCTATGCTTCAGCAGGATGAACCGTATGACTATGTGATAGGTACGGGAGAAACCCACTCGGTGCGTGAATTTGCCGAAATAGCCTTTAAATGCCTTGATCTGGATTACAAGAAATATGTGGAAATCGACCAGAATTTTTTCCGTCCCGCAGAAGTAGATCTTCTCATCGCCGATCCGTCAAAAGCAAAAAAAGAACTGGGCTGGGAATACGATCTCTCGTTCGAAGATCTTGTCTCGGAGATGGTAAGATCAGATTACGACCATCTGTCAAAGAGCTAAGGGCTAAGGGCGAAGAGCAATCTCCCCGTCATTGCGAGGAGTCCACGGCTACTAAAACTTAGAACGACGAAGCAAACCAAATAATATGAAAATGACAAGTCGCGCAAAGGACAAAGTGGAAAGGCAGGATAAGGACGATAGTGAATAAATGGGTGCAAAGATGAGTGTATTCCACAAGGAACTTGGAAGTGGACGCTGGAATGAGATGCCATTCTGCGAGCAAATGGCGAATATCGGAAGCGAAGTAAGCAGGGCATTCAGATGGCGTGAAAAAGACAGAAAGGATCTTTCACTTAACTCGGCAAACAGGGCTTTGGAGCTTTTGGACATGACCACAAGACCCATAAAAAAATACGCCCGGTTAAAGGAACTATCGCGAGTAAGAGAAGTTTTGGTTGATTTTTTCTATGGTAGCAACGAATACGGTTCTTCTGGGATATCATTGCTAAAATATTTCGACCATTTTAACTATCTGGCGAGAATAGGTAAGGGGTAGGGGCGAAGGGGCAAGAGGTAAGGGGTAAGAGCAAAGGGCGGAAGGGTCACAAAATCTCGTCGTTGCGAGGCCTCCGGAACGGAGGCCGAAGCAATTTAATAAAATAAAAATAAAACAAGTCCCGGGATTGCTTCGGTCGCTCCGCTTCCTCGCAACGACGGGAAACGACCGAAGAATCTAAGGACTATTTAGCAATTTAACAACAAGGAGATACAGTACAATGCAAGTACCGCTTTTAGACCTGAAAGGTCAGTACAAAAGCATTAAACAGGAAATAGATAAGACAATAGCCGATGTGGTCGAAAGCCAGTACTTCATACTTTCCTCTGAAGTATCGGAGTTTGAGAAGGAAGTTGCTTCTTATACCGGTGTTCCAGCTGGTGTCGGCGTGGCTTCCGGCACAGACGCCATAATCCTTGCGTTGAGAGCCGCGGGCATAGGCAAGGGAGACAGAGTAATAACCACACCTTTTACTTTTTTCGCTACCGCCGAGTCGATTTCCGTCCTCGGAGCTAAGCCAGTCTTCGTTGATATCGACCCCGAAACTTACAATATAGACCCAAAGGCGATCGAAGAAGCCATGCTCAAAATACAAAAACGCGATAACGCCGAACGCGGTACGATCAAGGCTATCATCCCGGTCCATCTCTACGGCCAATGCGCCGACATGGGCCCTATAATGGAGATAGCCCTTAAATACGGGCTTAAAGTAATAGAAGACTGCGCCCAGGCCATGGGAGCCGTCTACAAAGGGAAGAAAGCGGGGAGTTTCGGCCTCGCCGGAGCATTCAGTTTCTTTCCCAGCAAGAATCTGGGCGGATTCGGAGACGGAGGAATGGTAGTTTCGGACGATGACGGTATTATTTCAGCCGTGAAAAAGTTAAGGGTACATGGCAGCTCAAAACAGTACATTCATGACGAAATAGCGTATAATTCCAGGCTCGATAGCCTTCAGGCCGCGATACTGAGGGTTAAGCTAAGAAAGCTCAATTTCTGGATAGAAAAACGTATAGAGATCGCCAGAAGATACAATGAGGCCTTTCAGGGAACGGATATCGTTACTCCCAAAACCGGAGAAGGAAATACACACACTTATCATCAATACACCATATCGGTTCCTGACAGAGATGGTCTGCTAAATTATCTGGGGGAAAAGGGAATAGGCTCAAGAGTATATTATCCCGTACCCATGCACCTTCAGCCGTGTTATAAAGATCTGGGCTACAAAAAGGGAGATTTCCCCATATCGGAAAAAGCCGCAAAAAGCGTACTCTCTCTCCCGGTATATCCCGAACTTACGGAAGAAATGATACAATACGTCATCGACACAGTACTTGCGTTTTAGTTTTCCGAAAAAGCCTTTGACAAAGAAAAATTATAGTGTATAATCTATAATACATATAACTTATAAGCTATATGGCAAGGCTAATATGGACAAAAACATTAGAGAAGCTCAAAAAGAAGTTTTAAAGGTTTTTTCGCGGCATGCCCAAAATTTCGCGCTTTCCGGCGGAACGGCCTTAGAACTTTACTATCTGCATCACAGATTTTCAATTGATCTGGATTTTTTTTCTCCCGTATATGATGTGAAAGAGATAGACCTTCTGATCAAAGAGTTAAAGAAAGACCTAAAGACCGATATAAAATTGGAAAATGAACTCATGTCCGGGAATAAAGCAAAAGTTCGTTTTTATACGATGCCCATAAGTGATTCAGAAAAGACGTTGAAAATAGATTTTGTTGAAGACGTGATAGTAGATAAACCTGAAATTGAGAATTTTGAAGGTGTCAGAGTTTATGGGGCGCATAATATATATTTGCAAAAGGCCTCGGCCATTACGGGAACTCAGATAAACACAGACCACATAGGACGGGAGATCATGCAGGGCAGGGTGGAAGCCAGGGACGCATTCGATCTATATATGCTTTCAAAAAAAATAAGTCCGCTTCACGTGTTTTTAAAAAGTTCTCCGGGGTATATACAACGGGGGATAATTCAATGGTATAGAAGGTTCTCAAGAACAGATCTTAAGCTATCACTGCTTGACCTGGATATCTATTCAAGAACATTCGACTCAAAGGAAATGATAATTCATCTGGAAGAAGAAATAGAAAAATTCATGCAGGAAACCATAATATGAGCAAAGCAAATTCATCATATTCAAAGTATTTCTGGGACCTGAACGAAAAAGCGCTCACGGAAACAGCGGATATCTTAAAGGATCCCGATCATGAGAGATTTCAGCAGAGAATGGTCAGACTGCTTTCCCGCTGTCAGAGCCCGGAAGAGCTTTTTTCTGTAATTTCAAAAGACAACTTTGTCAAAGCTTGGCCTAAATTGAGCAGGTACTGGGCAAAAATAGAAAAAATCTCGGATTTCAGAGACTGGTGGCAGACAATATACGAGGAGATCCTGAGAAGACAAGGCAAGGCCACGAAGGCAATGGGAGAGCCTTCGGCGCTCTTTAAGAATATCGGGGCAAAGATCAGGGAAGCAAGGACAGAAAAGGAAATCAGCCAGAAAGATCTTGCTTTGGCGGTTGGAATGAAACAGCCCGATATTTCCAAGATCGAAGAGGGTAAAAAGAACATTACTCTTGAAACTTTAGCCCGAATATGTAAATATCTGGATATTCGAGAAATAGGGATAATCGGAAAATAGTAGGAAAGGGGGACAGGCTACTTTTTATTCCTACAGTTCCCACAATATAAAAAGTTGCCTGTCCCCCTTTTTCACAACGAGCAACCCCGTACCACTCGCTTCGCTCGGGCACGGGTAGGCGAGCACCCAGCAACCTCTATGGGCGAGTCAACATTTTAACGTTGGCGAAACTATGGAAACATGATCGATCGACGAGGTGCATGTTGAATAAACCGGAACTTAAACAGTATTTAATGAGCGGTCAGTTCCTGAATGCTCTGTCCAGACGGAAATATTTTAGCTTTGACGAGCTTTATGCCAAATTGTCGAAAAAGTATCCGGATTTAAAAAGAGTACAGCTATCTCGCTATATGTTTGATGTTGTTAAAAATGGAAAAATATATGGCGCCGGTCGAGGATGGTACTCTTTGATCAAAAGTCCTTTGACGGCAGAGCCGGAGTTTGTTCAAGAAATTGTGGATCTTCTGGCCAATGAGTATCCGCAAGTTGTTTTTTCCTGTTGGTCGACCAAACATATCCGGTCTTTTATGCATCACCTGCTTGCGAAATTTGTGACATTTGTTTATACGCAGTGGGAAGCGATGGAGATGATGGGAGATTTTCTGGAATCGGAAGGATACAAGGTATGGGTCAATCCGCACGGGAAGGATATTGATCGTTTCCATGTGAATATGGAGAAAACCGTTGTTATTCGCCCATTGATTTCTCGTGTTCCGGTTAATGGCCATTTTGCGACATTTGAGAAAATTCTGGTCGATCTGGGGGTGGAGATCCGGCAGTTGCCTTTAATGGATGAGAGCGAATATGACACCTTGTTATCGAATGCTTTGACAGCCGGACGTGTGGATGTCGGAACTCTGATTAGTTATGCCAAGAGGCGGCGGTTAAGTATTGACAAGACTGTATTCAATATTCGCAAGGCGTTATGAATTAAATCCACATTTATCAAAAGTGTGGATTTAATTCATATAGGGAATCTTATATGATTGAAAACAGGTGTTTTACGGCATCGTGGATTGAGCAAAAAAGGCGCGAAATCGGGCGTGTTGATCCGGCTCTCTTGGAAAAAACCATATATGCGATGGCACTTCTTTGCGGGCTGGCCCGGTCAAAAATGCCTTTTGTCTTCAAGGGCGGGACCAGTTTGATACTGCTCATTAAGGACTTCCGCAGGCTTTCCATCGATGTCGATATCGTTGCCGATATTCCACGGTCAGAATATGAGGTGATTCTGGAGGAGATCGGGAAGACGGCTCCGTTTTTGGGCTACGTGGAGGATAAGCGCGGTGACCGCGGCTTGCCAAGGCGGACGCATTTTAAGTTTGCGTATCATTCAGTCGTTTCTAAGCGCAAGGATTATGTTTTGCTGGATATTCTGGAAGAGAAGAATATCTATCCGACAACAAAGATGGTTGCCATTGAGCCTTCATTTGTAGAAGTATCACGGCGAGTTTCCGTACGAATGCCGACAGCCGAATGTCTCTTGGGGGACAAGCTTACGGCATTTGCTCCGAATACGATAGGTGTTCCTTACGAAAGGAAGTCCGGAATGCAGATCATCAAGCACTTGTTTGATATCGGGGAGCTTTTTGGAGTTGCCGAAGATATGAACATGGTAAGACGGGCGTATGAAGCAATCGCCAGAGCTGAGATCGGCTATAGAGAGAACGCTTTTATTTTGGAAGAGGCATTGACGGATACTTTTAATACTGGCGTCAAAGTTTGTATGATGGGCATGAGAGGAGAAAGGGCGGGTCGGGAAGCGGAGGTCTTGCGGAAGGGAATTCAACGGGTTGAAAGCCATCTGGTTAATACGTTGTTCACACTGACAGAAGCTAGATTAGCGGCATCTCGGGCGATTCTGTTATCCGCTTTGGTGAGAGAAAAAACAGACCGCAGAGGTCTGGGGGCTTTTCGTTGGAAGCCACAAGATGACGGGGGATTGGGTTCGCTTTCGCTAAACGGGGAATTGGAGAGACTGAACCGGATCAAGTTGATCTCTCCGGAAGCGTTTCATAATCTCCACACGGCCCAAGGCTTTTTAGTCGAGAAGATATGATAGTGGCCTGTTCGTTGATCAAAGAACATTACCCTTGAAACTTTAGCCCGAATATGTAAATATCTGGATATTCGAGAAATAGGGATAAGCGGAAAATAGCAGGAAAAGGGGACAGGCGGGCGACAGGAACAAAACCATGTATCTATCAGTGATCATACCAGCCTACAACGAAGAAAAAAACATCGAAGGGACTCTTGCCGAAATAGAGGCATATCTCGCGGGTAAGGATTTAGCATCCGAAGTCATCCTCATCGACGACGGCTCGATAAACTGGACAGTTGTTAAGGCTCGCGAATTTGAAGAACGAATTCGCGATTTCAGGATAATCGAAAGCAAGCCAAATCACGGGAAGGGATACGTTGTCAGGAGAGCCATGCTGGAGGCGCAAGGCGAGTACAGTCTTTTTATGGACGCAGATAACTCCACTTCGATAAAGGAATTAGAAAATTTTTTACCCGCCATAAGCGATAAATTTGACATCTACATAGCTTCCCGAAGGATATCCGGTTCCAAAGTGAAAGTTCCTATAATGCGCCGCGCTTTAGGCAATGTGTACATATTTGTAGCGCGCATCCTCCTCGGCATAGGTATAAGCGATATTAATTGCGGGTTCAAAATATACAGCAAAAAGTCCGTTCAAGACATTTTTACAAAGCAGCTCATGAACGATTGGAGTTTCGACGCCGAAAATCTGTTTGTTGCGAAAAAGTACGGTTACAAGATAAAAGAGATTCCGGTAGAATGGAAGCACAAATACACGTCAAAAGTAAGGCCGTTTAGTGACGGGATCAAAAGTTTCACAAGTCTCGTAAAAATAAGAACAAACGACCTTTTGGGGAAATACCGCATAAATAGAGGATAGAGGAAAAGGGGACAGGCTGCTTTTATCCCTACGGTTCCCACAATATAAAAAGTTGCCTGTCCCCCTTTTACGGATGCCTTCAATATGATAACGATAGTATTACCAACATACAATGAAGCGGAGAATACGCCAAGGCTTATAATGAGCCTTGAGAATAGTTTTAAAGACTCTCTTGAGATCCTGGTGGTGGATGACGATTCTCCGGATAAGACCTGGCAAATAGTCGAGAGTATGGGGCTTCCCGAAGTGCGCGTTATAAGACGTATAGGCGAAAGGGGTCTTGCCACGGCTATTGCGAGAGGAGTTGACGAAGCCAGGGGTGATATAGTAGGTTGGATGGATGTGGATATGTGTCATCCCCCGTCACTACTTCCTCAAATGTTGTCTTTTTTGAACGAATATGATGTTGTTATAGGATCAAGGTACGTTAATGGCGGGAAAGATGACAGGGGACCATTCAGGGTGTTTACAAGCAGGCTGATTAACCGGTTCGCGGGTCTTTTATTGGGATTTTATGTTAAGGATTATGACAGCGGATTCATTCTTATAAAGAAAGAGGTAATAGATAGAGTTGGGTTCCCATCAAGCGGATATGGGGATTATTTCATAGAGCTTATGTACAGGTGTAAAAGAAATGGATTTAAGGTTAAAGAGGTTCCATATGTTTTCAGGGATAGGGAAGTGGGAGAATCTAAAACCGCCGGTAGTCTTATGGATTTCTTCAAATTGGGATTTGGCTACATTACCCGCATAGTAAAATTAAGGTTCAGATCTTGAATAAAGGTCGGGGGAGGGGGGCTATGGAATGTATAAAGTCCAAAAAGGGCAACATAATAGCTATTGTGATACGTGAAAAAGACAGGTTTGAGGGGATAAAATTCTTCACTCCTTCTAATTTTTCTCAACAAGTAGGCCTCTTAACCCACAAGAAAGGATCTATAGTAAAACCTCACGTTCATAAACTTATTGAAAGAAAGGTAGAGATAACTCAGGAGGTTCTTTTTGTCAAAAAAGGAAAAATAGCTCTGTATCTCTATGATGAAAGTAACAAGCACATGGCTACAAGGTATCTAAAAAAAGGCGATACGGTAATTCTCGCAAGTGCCGGGCATGGCATAAAAGTCCTGCAGGAAAGCGTTATTTTTGAGGTAAAACAGGGCCCTTATGCGGGTGCCGACGATAAAGTGTATCTTAAGAAAAAACTTTAGGGAGACACATGAAATTCATACCGGTAAACGAACCCCTGCTGGGCAAAAAAGAATTAAAATATGTGACAGATTGTATAAAAACAGGCTGGATATCGTCTAAAGGCGAATACATAAATAAATTTGAAAACAAGTTTGCTGAAGTTTGCGGGGTAAAGTACGGCATATCTACCACAAACGGGACTACAGCTCTTCATCTTGCCCTTGCTTCCCTGGGAATAGGCAAAGGTGATGAAGTTATAATGCCAACTTTTACCATGATAGCCACGGCTTATGCGGTTCTCTATACGGGGGCTAAACCTGTTTTTGTCGACTCCGAAGAGAGGACATGGAACATGGACACATCCAAAGTCGAAAAGCTCATAAATAAAAATACAAAGGCTATACTTCCCGTGCATATTTACGGCCATTCGGTGGATATGGATCCTTTGCGGAAGCTTGCCCGAAAATATGATCTTTACCTGGTTGAAGATGCTGCAGAAGCGCATGGCGCCGAGTATAGGGGGGAGAGATGCGGATCTTTGGGGGACATAGGATGTTTTAGTTTCTATGGCAACAAGATCATAACTACCGGTGAAGGAGGGATGATAGTTACCAATAATAGAAAAATAACCGAAAAAGCCAGACTGTTGAAGGATCTGGCGCATTCTCCGGGGAAAAGGTTTCTTCATTCTGAGCTGGCATATAACTATCGTATGACCAATATGCAGGCGGCGGTCGGACTGGCTCAAGTCGAGCAGATAAACAAATTCATTAGAAAAAAAAGAAAAATAGCTCAGACCTATAAGGAAAATCTAAAAGGTGTAAAAGGTTTGAGGCTTCCTGTCGAAGAGAAATGGGTAAAAAATGTTTATTGGATGTACGCGATCCTGATCGAAAAAGGGTTCGGAATTACGAGAGATAAGCTTATGACCGAACTTGCTGAAGAAGGAGTAGGCACAAGGGCGTTTTTCGTTCCTATGCATAGGCAGCCTGTGATCGTGAATAACGGGATATGCGATAAAAAAACTTCATATCCTGTCGCCGACGATATAGCGGAAAGAGGATTGTACCTTCCCACGGGCATGACACTCAGGGAAAAAGATATCGTAACGGTATGTAACAAGTTGAGGGAAATCCAACAAAAGTAGGAGGCGGAAGACCCCGATCCATTATGGAAAACTATAAAAAAAGACTGATATTCACACACTTGCTGTTCATTTTGTCGCTCGCTGTGATCTATTCTATTCCATATGTGGCCCGCATGGCGGGGGATACATTTCTCCCTCCTCAGGGGAGATTTGTAAGGTTTTATAACATAGGAGTGATAACCGCTATATTTTTGAGCTACGGCAGTATGCTTTATTATCTGAAAAAAAGCGGGATGAATGTTTTTGAAAGAAGCCGGCTGACGGTATATTTCTGGGGACTGACCGTTACGGTCTCTCTGCTTTTATGTTTTTCTCACGCCGTTCATTCCAGCGATCTTTATGAGTATTGTATAAGGGGAAGAATGGCGGGTCTTTACGGCATAAATCCTTATTTCAGCATGCCCTCTGACATACAGAGCGATATGTTCTATCCTCTCATATTCTGGAAAAATACCCCTGAATGTTACGGTCCGGCGTGGGTGTACATAGGCATATTCAACACGTTACTTTTTCCGAACAGCCTTATTCTTACGATCTTCTTTCATAAATTTGTGCTGTTTGTTTTTCTTCTGGCCGGCGGGTATTTTTTCTTTAAGATATGCGAAGAGTTAAACTTTAAAAACAAACACATTCTCACGGTAGCGTATATCCTTAACCCTCTTATGCTGCTGATGACGATAGTTGACGGGCATAACGAAATAGCCATGGTTACGTTCATTCTCGCGGCTTTATGGTGTGTTTTGAGATCGAGGTACGCGGTTTCCATGATCCTTTTTGCCGTAGCGGTAAATATCAAGTTCACATACGTTATGATCGCGCCGTTATTTGTGGCTTATATACTTTGGGGTCCCGGCCCGAAGCCTTTAAACGAACGACTTAAAGAAAGCGCGATCGGTATTTTTCTGGCGGCGCTTGTTACGTCGATTTTATGGGCCTCTTTCACCTGGGGTTCCGTACCGGCCATTATTGATTATTACAGGGACGTTAATACCTGGTTCTGGGCGGACACCATACCGTACATATTCTATTTTATCCTCGAAAAAACAGGCATGGACTCTCCTCGTAAGATCATAGAAATGGGTTCTTTGGGGATTTTCGCTATTTCATATTTTTTCGCGGCTATTTATTTTTTTCGCAACGTCAAGAGAGATAAGAGAGCGATATTTACTGCCGGCAGTTTCATTTTTCTCGCTCTATATGTTACTAATTATACGCCCTTTCAGCCTTGGTATCTCTTGTGGGTGATACCGCTTTTGCTTTTAAGCGGTATACGGCCTAAATTTCTGCTCGTGACCATGATGTCATATTTTTTAATGATGACCTTCTGGAAAAGGATGTCAGCTTTGGCGGTACCCATGATGGTTTTATATTTTATAGTCTACTTTTCACTTAAAAACAAAAAGACCGAGCTGAAAAACTTTGTTTTCAGCCTCGAGTAGAGGGAAATATGTTTTTGTCAGTAATAGTGCCGGCGTACAACGAAGAAAAGAGAATAGGAAGAACACTTTCTTTAATATCAGATTATCTCAAGGATAAGGACTTCGGATACGAAGTTATTGTCGTGGACGATGGTAGCGGAGATATGACCGTTAATGAAGTGGAAACCAGCAAACTTTTCAGAGGGAACAATTTAAAGTTGATTAAAAACGGAGTCAACAGAGGTAAAGGTTTTTCAGTAAAGAGGGGTATTTTAGAATCCGTCGGCGAATACGTACTAATATGCGATGCGGATATGTCGACCCCGATACCGGAGGTCGAGAAACTATTAGTTTATATGCCGCAGGGGAATGACATTGTCCTGGGATCACGAAGCATTAAAGGCGCCGACATAAGAGTGGCACAACCTTTTCAGAGAAGGATAATGGGCAAAACGTTCAACCTTTTGGTAAAAATGTTCCTATTCAGAGGGATCAATGATACACAATGTGGCTTTAAACTGTGCAGGGGGGATCTCGCCCGACGCTTGGCCGAAAAGATGCGAATCGATGGATTTAGCTTTGATGTGGAGATCCTCTATCTTGCCTTAAGATCCGGATATACGATTAAGGAGGTAGGAGTTGTGTGGATAAATTCGGCGGATAGCAGAGTTCATCCTGTTTTTTCTTCCCTTCAGATGATGAGGGATATTTTGCGTATAAAATTCATACATAAAAAAATAGCCTTGTGATGCGATGAATCCGCAAATCTTTTTACTGGTTTTTTATCTTGCTTCGATAGTTATCCTTTTGAAACGCAAAGGGCATATCATATATCTAATGTGCCTTACTGTGCCTTTTTATGATAATTTCGAGGGATTGTTCGTTAATTTGTCTCTGTTTTCAATAAAGTTCACTTTAAAGCCTTTTCTGTTCTTTGAGCTTGTGCTGGTTTCTCTGGTGGTCTTGGATATCTGGAGAGAGAAAAGACTTGGAAAACGTCTGTCATTTTTGAATAAAGCGGCTTTTCTGTCCATGTTCTTATTTTCGTTGTTAGCCTTGATATTTACGATACGAGAGGGGATACCAACATTTGTCGGCTTTAACGTTTGTCTGCTGGCTGTTTTATTGTTGGCAGTACCCTATTACTGTAAGAAGGAAACAATTGAACTTAGGAAACTCTTATTTTACCTGTTCGCAGGGTGTGTAATATCCTTTATCCCGATGCTTTTTGAAAACATCATTCCTTCTATTTTATCATGTTCTCCGCCGATTAACCGCGGGCTTAAGATCTATGGAATGACCTTTGCAATGATAGCGTCCCCGGCGGTCTATGCTTATTTGATGTCCCGAAGGGTACATGTTCATATCCTTTCAGGGATTTTCCTGTTCATTATTTTTATAATGACGATATTGACCCAATCCAGAGCAAGCATTTTTGCGCTGTTTTTATCGGTATTTTTCTGTACCATCTTTATTTCCGTTAAAAGGGCCAATTATGGTCTAAATATGACCAGGATCTCGAGCATAGTTCTTATTTTAGGCTTAGCGGTTTTTGGCGCGTATGCCCTAAACAACTCGGTGATTAATGAGATCGATATTGTCAAAGTTTTCAAAGATGATTCCGTTATAATACAGAAAGATCCGTTCATGGGGTCGATAGACAGTACGTTTTTTAAAAAAGTGTGGGCTCTGTTAGCGCATGAAAGGACCATCGCCTGGCAGAGTACGATCAAGATATTGAAAACAGATCCTTTAATCGGCAGGGGATTGGTCTTTATGCCGACACAAGTTGGAACTCATAATGCATATTTGGGAGTTTTCCTGTCATCGGGCATAATCGGTCTGTTTTTTTATATAGTCGGAATGTTAGCCGTTCTTATGAATCTGATATTCAAAATCATAAAAAATGACGAATATCCAAAATATCAGTTTTTTTATTTTTCTCTTTCTACCGCATTATTGACTTATTGTGTGAATGGTATTTTTCAGACAAATTTTAATGAATATTTGCCGTGGTTTTTTGCCGCGGTATCTTTTCTTGACAGTCCCATCACCGGTAAAGTTGACTGATAATGGAAAAACGAATTATTTTGTTCGCGATAATATGTGCAGGGTTCTTCGTGAGGGTATGGGGAATAGATTACGGGTTGCCTTATGTTCTGCACCAGGATGAGCCCATAATAATAAATCATGCGCTTGCTTACGGAACCGGAGATCTCAACCCGCATTTTTTTATTATACCTCCCGCATGTTCCTATCTGCTTTTTTTCTGTTACATTGTTTTTTTTGTAATGGGGAAATTATTTGGGATTTTTTCGGGAGTTTCCGACTTTGCGATGAGTTATTTTAAAGATCCCACTTATTTTTACATAATAGCGCGCACAGTTCTTGGTGTCATCCCGGGGACATTGAGTATACTATTCACATATACGCTTTATAAGAGGCTTTTTTCAGAAAAAGGCGCGCTTTACGCGGCGGCCGTAGTCGCGTTTTCATTTTTGACCGCGGTTAATTCGCATTACGCGTATGTCGATAATATGATGCTCATGTTAGTGCTTCTCGCGTACTTATCTATTGTCAACATGATGCAAAGACCCTCCTTAAAAAACTATCTAATTGCAGGAGCCTTGTTGGGGGGGGCAATAGGAGTTAAATATAATTCCGGAATTCTCATAGTTCCCATGCTTTTAGCGCACGTTTTCGCGGTATCAGATGCTATCCGGAAGAAAACCGACATTGTGTTGGACAAGAACATGTGGATGGCCATGGCCGCCGCGGCGGCTGTTTTTATAGTGATAAATCCTTTTGCTGTCCTGGATTGGCAGTATTTCGCGTCCAGTGTTCCGGGCAGGATAAGGACCGCGTATATGGGGTGGACACATCACCTTATATATTCTCTGAGAGAAGGGATGGGCTGGTTCCTGGTCATACCGGGAATCATCGGAGCTCTTGCAATGTGCGGAAGGACAGAAAAGAGAAAAACACTGGTATTTCTATCGTTCCCCGTTGTTTTTTATATGCACCTTGTGCTTGGCAGTCAAAGGTTTTCAAGATATGCTCTACCTTTGGTGCCTTTTTTAGCCATGGGAGCAGCTTTTTTCTTTTTCAATTTTATGGGTAAATACGCGAAAAACCGCATTGGGAAAAATATAATAATGACACTTTCGTTGATCCTTATCATTCCAACGCTGGTTAAATCCGTTAAGGCGGATATGCTTTTTGCCGGTCAGGATACACGTTCTCTTTCAGCTTTGTGGATAGAAGAAAATATTGTTCCGGGGTCAAAAATAGCGGTGGACCACACTTCGTACCGGCCGCAGATATTTCAGTCGGATGATCAGATAAAGGAAAAGTATCGCCTCGCGGATTCCCAGAAAGGACTCGAAAGCGTCAAGCAAAAGAAACTGGATTATCTGCTCAAAGTCGCCGAGGGCAGAAGATCATATGACGTGTTCTTCATAGGCGCGCAAAGCGGGGAGAAGTCGATGTTCATGTCGATGTCGCCGGGTATCGAGGGCGATCTTGAGGTTCTCAAAAAGAATGGTATAGAATACATGGTGGTGAACTACTATACGGGTTCACCGGACTCGGATCTTATAAATTCTGTCAAGGCCGAAGGAAAAGTCCTGGCGGAATTCAGCCCTTACCATGACGGGCATATCGCAGTCCCTAACGACAAAGTGGATCATACGTTCATGAACATAGGGTCAAAAGAGCTTTTCTCCAGGAATGCGACCGGGCCCTGTATCGTGGTTTATGCCATTGAAAAACATGAAAAGTAAAGGAACTTTTTATTTTATAGCGTTATTTCTTACGGGGGTATGCTTAATATTCCACGAGATTTTATTTCTCAGAACCGCTTTTCTTAAAGCCGACTACCTTCAACAGCTTTTCCCATGGTCCGCGCTTTATTCCGACAGCATAAAAACTTTTAATCTGCCGATGTGGATAAGAGGCGTGCAATGCGGGTTTCCGCTATTTGCCGAGGGTCAGACAGGGGTTTTGTATCCTTTTAACCTTATTTTCTTTCTTATTCTTCCCCTGAAAGCGGCTTACAATTATTCTTTCCTGTTCCACTTTGCGATCTGCGGAATTTTCACTTTTTTCTTTGCCAGAAGAAAAGGTGCCGATGTCTGGGGCGGAGGGCTGGCCGCTTTGCTTATATGTTTCGGCAGCGCCTATGCCGGATGCTTTATACATCTTGCGTCGTTAAGGGCTCTTGCATGGTTCCCTCTGGTCCTCCTGTTATTTGACGAATATCTGAAAAAAAATAATCCGGGATCTTTCTTGTTGATATCTATTGTCGCGGGGATGCAGCTTCTTGCGGGTTCAATGCAGATGTCCGCTTACGCATTTTTTTTCTATTTTTTATATTTCATCCATGGGACCAGGCAGGGGAAAAAGCCGTTGTTACGGTCCGTAGGGGTCTTTTTCATAGTTACAGCCCTTTCCTTGACTATAGCGCTTCCGCAGTTGTTAGCTACATATAAAATGTCCGGGCTCTCTAACCGGATATCCTTAATGACTCCGGATTTTGCTTTATGGAATTCGCTCTCACCCGCGGCGCTTGTTGGATGTGTCATGCCCTATGTGGGAGAGCTCTTCGCCAGGGGAAACATAATATACATCAGCGTACTGGGACTTTTTTTTTCATGCGTGGCTATATGGCTTTCCAGGTCAGAAAGGCCGTTGAGGCCGCTTGTTGTAATGCTGATCTTCTCAATATTACTCGCATTGGGAAAATATAATCCTGTTTATACGGCATTGATCAAGGCCGCTAATTTTTATTCGTTCCGCGCTCCGTCAAGATTCATATTCTTCGGTATATTCTCTCTTGCTGTTCTCGCGGGCGCGGGGTTCACTTATTTAATGGAGAACAGGGAAAAGGTGCCCGGCCGCGTATATAACGGTTTTTTATGGATACTATCCGGTATACTGGGGGTATTTTTTACGGCAAAGGCTGTTCTAAGGATCTACGGAAGCAGAATATTGCAGCTGGCTTCTACCTATGTTAAGGACAACATATATGGAAAACCCTTTCACAGGTATGATCTCGAGACGTATATGGAAAGGACGGAAGGTTTTTATAGACAGCTTAAAAGCATATTTTCTTTTGAAAACCCTTATGTTATTATGACTTTGCTTGTCGTCTTGTGTTCTTTTTTATTCATCTACGCCCTCAAAAGGTCATATAGGGGAAAGCTGTTTTTCAAGTACGCATCCCTTGTTTTTATATGTGCCGAGCTGGTCATTTTCAGCCGGTTTTCGAAAGGTCTGAAAGCCGAGATCGCCTCTTTTGAGTACATCGTTCCCAAAGAGCGGAGCGTGTTCAATGTCCTGAAAAACGACAATGAATTATACAGGATATGCCCCTTCGGGAGGTTCGAGACCCTGCCCGTATGGTTGAAGCCGAGCATGAACACGTATTACGGAATAGACAGTATCGCCATATACTCTCCGCTTGTAAATGCCGATTATTTTGATGTGATGAAGGGGACGGGCGTGGTGGATGATTCCATAGGTATTTTTCCGCCTGAAAAAGAAGTGCTGTATCAAAAATTATCAATTTTCAAAAAACTTAATGTGAAATATATCGTTTCGACCGTTGAACTTGAGCATGATGAATTGGACTTTGTTTTATCGGATAAGGGTCTTCGTCTGTATGTTTTGAAAAATTATCTGCCCAGATGCTGGATATCATCCGATGTGAATGGGGCGAATGACGTTAAATCCGAGATACGAATGACCGAATATTCTTCAGGCAGGGCCGAAGTAAGCGCAGGGAGCAAGACCGGAGGATATTTGATCTTTTCCGAGAAATTCTATCCGGGATGGGAGGTCTACGTCAATGGGAAAAAGGAGGAAATGGTCAAAGCCTCCGGCATTTTGCAGGCAGTCAAGATTGCTCCGGGTAAACATGATGTCACGTTCAAATATGATCCCGAACACGTCGGGATATTGATCATGATATCAACGGCAGCATTTTTTTTGGTACTTCTAATAGCGGTATTGTTTTTAACCTCAGGGAAATATAAACCAGGCCGTCTTTTTGCCGGCGGTAACTTCTACGCGGATCATGAATAAAAAACAAGTCTATATTCTGGCAGTCTTGCTTCTTTCGTTCTTTACCGTCCTGGCCGTAACGAGTGTCTGGCCGGGCAGGAAGTCCGCCACCGCGGATGAGTTGGCACATCACATTCCGGTCGGATATGTCCTTCTTTCAAAGGGTGATCTCAAGATGGATCCTTCCCAGCCTCCTCTTGCCAGATATCTTGCGGCGCTTCCCCTGGTGATTTTTATGGATCTTAGTATCCCTGACAATGAAGACCAGTGGCGCAGGGAAGACAGGTCCGAGTTCGGCAGGGATTTTTTTTACAAGTTCAATGACCATCCGGATAGGATGTTATTTTACTCAAGATGTTCTTTTATTGTCATCGGCCTGCTTTGCGGGATCATACTGTTTGTCATGGCAAGATCGTTTTATGGCGACAGGGCCGCTCTTTTCAGTCTTTTCCTTTACAGCTTTTCGCCTAACATCATCGCTCATACAAGGCTTTCTACGGTAGATATGACCGCGACATGTTTTATTCTGCTTTCGGTGTATACCTTTTGGAGATTTCTACGGAAACGATCTCTGAAAAATATAGTGATCGCGGGAGGATGTTTGGGGCTTGCTCAGCTTTCTAAATATACTTCACTTTTGCTTTATCCGACATTCATCTTTCTCACGGCACTCGAGATCCCATCCGTTCCGGAAGGTGAGCGAGCGCGGCTATTCAAAAAACTGTTTGTCATCTTTGCGTGTTCCATAATTTTATTGTGGGCAGGTTATGGCTTTGATTCTGATCCGATATTGAATGGAGCGATGAGAGTCCAGGAAAAACTCGGGATTGCGCATAGCTTTGCTCAGAAATTAATACCGTTCTGGAACGAAAATATGTCTCGAGTTTTGGACCATGTCTTGCTTAATGTGCCGGTTCCCCTCGGTACGCATATGCAGGGTACACTGGGGGTTATGAGACACGGATATGAAGGCCATAGCGTTTATTTTCTCGGGCAGTGGTCGGGTAAAGGCAATCCACTGTATTTCGTTTTGTCCTTTATGGTAAAAACGCCCATTCCGTCCATCCTTTTTATCGTTGCAGGGTTTTTCCTGGTCTTTAAAAAGGGCATGCGCAGAAAAGAGAGATTTCTTCTGACGTTGATAGCGGTTATTTTCCTCACGGCATCTTTAAGTAAACTGCAGTTGGGACATAGGTACGTTTTGCCCATGTATCCATTCTGTTTTATACTGGCCGGCAGGAGCGCGGAGTTATGGAAGAAGCCTTACAAGATACCTATCAGCCTGCTTATGGTGTGGTATCTCGTCACCGCATTCTGGATATGGCCCGATTATATCAGCTATTTCAATGAAACGATAGGCGGTCCGGCTAACGGATACAAATATCTGAGAGATTCGAATATCGATTGGGGGCAGGACCTCCCCGCGCTGGCGGAATACATGCGCGAGAACGACATGCAGGAAGTGAGGTTGATGTATTTCGGATCGGCTGAACCTTCCGAGCACGGCATCAGATACAAGCCATTGGAGGAGTCGGAAACCATATTTCCGGGATCGAACGTGTACGCCATAAGCGTTCATAAACTTGAAAGGGTAAAATGGGCCCGGTACCATGAGCCGGACGCGAAATTGGGGTATTCGATATTTGTCTATGATTTCAGAGAGGACGAATAGAATGAAAAGTGAAAAAGCCAGCCTGATAAGGCATTATAAGAATCTCTGGTTTTTCAATTTTAACCGGTTGAAGGACAATAACTACAAGGACATGAGGGAATACCTTGCCGGGGTCTTTTTATCGGATATAGAAGAATTTATCCCTCTTACGGGGAAAAAAGTTCTGGATGTCGGCGGAGCCAGAGGAGAGCTGTGTAAGGTCATTAACGAGAAAAGGGGTTGTGAGGCCGTCAATCTTGATCCCACTCCTTACGAATACGGGGAATATTCGAGTGATTTTATATGGAAAGACACCGTCGCGGGGGTTGCTGAGGATATGCCGTTCAAGGATAATGAATTCGACCTTGTAATTTGCAGGGGCGTGTTTGAACATATATTTCCTGAAAAACAGCAGATTTCGTTAGATGAAATGTTCAGGGTAACCAGGCCGGGCGGGTATTGTTACATAACTATACCCCCCTGGTATAATCCCTGTGCCGGACATGGATTGAAACCGTTTCATTACCTGCCGTTCAAGTTATCGAAATTCATGGCGCAAAAGGCCTACGGAAAAAAAATAAAGGAAAATTCCTGGAGAGAAAGAAGGCTTTTCAGGATAACATTCAGAAGTATGCTGAAAATGATATCTTCAAGCGGATTTAAACTGGTGGAGACTGAAGATGTCCATTTCAGAATGCATGTACTTACCAAAATCCCCATTCTGCGAGATATTGCCGTTCCGGCTGTAGCCTTCATCCTTTCGAAAAGCTGATTAGTTTTAGCGCTGGTTTTAAAAAGGGTGGTTTTTACTTTGAGCACTCATGGTACATAATGACAATTCATGACCAATGATGACTATTAAAAGTTTGTATTGACAATAGAGATTTTTGTCATATAATAGCCGAGATATTCAGTTATGCTTGCACTTGCCAAACAATCGGAGGATGTATGGAGATTAAGGCCAACGAAGTATATACCGCACAGGAAGCGCAAAAACTGCTAAAGGTAAGCCCGAGCACCACAATGCGTCTTATCAAGGGGGGGGTAATACGCGCCGCCAAGGTCGGAAAGCAGTATAGGATAATGGGAAAAGAACTTTTGCGTATCGTTTCGCCCCAGATCGAGGATAAAGTGGGCAAGATATACAACAAAGGCCGTCAGTGGGTCCATGAGGGCATTGATGACGATGAAACGTTAAAAAAGAGGTAAAACTATGGATCTGGCTGATCAGAAAGTTCTCGTAACCGGCGCCGATGGATTATCGCAAAAAATTGGATTGCGTAATTAAGACCTACAAAATGCTGTACAATAAGATATTTGAAGGGTAACGTCGGGTTTCACGGGAGGCGAACCTTAGCGTATCTGATGCCGAGAAAACGTTCAGTGGACATTGATGATATTCTTGATCACAGGTTCGCTGAAATGATAATGAAAGACGAAATCTAACCGCATGTAACCAAACAATGGGAGAGAAACAATGAAAGATATTTTTAAGAATAAGGTCGTTCTTGTTACCGGAGGGACAGGATCGTTTGGGAGGAAGATCACAGAGATAGTATTAAGGAATTGTAATCCGAGAAAACTTATTATTTTTAGCCGTGATGAAATGAAACAATACGAAATGCACAAGGAGTTCGACAGCGATATTTTAAGATATTTCGTGGGAGATGTAAGGGATGTGGACAGATTAAAACGAGCCATGAAAGGGGTGGACATAATTGTTCACGCAGCGGCTTTAAAAATTGTGCCTACTGCTGAGTATAATCCATTTGAGGCGGTAAAGACCAACGTGATAGGCGCAGAGAACATAATTAATGTTGCCATTGACAATGGAGTTGAAAAGGTGGTCGCATTGAGTACTGATAAGGCCACAAACCCCATAAATTTGTACGGAGCCACGAAGTTATGCTCGGAAAAAATGTTCATTGCCGCGAATAATTATTCTACGGAAAAGGGAACTCATTTCAGCGTTGTAAGGTACGGTAATGTTTTTGGTTCAAGGGGAAGCGTCGCTCCTTTTTTCAAGAGATGCCGGGCCAAAGGAGTGGTTCCCATAACTGACGAAAGAATGACACGGTTCGGGATAACTTTAACGGATGGGGTTAAATTTGTCATGCAGAGTATTGCGGATATGCAGGGGGGGGAGATCTTTATTCCCAAAATACCAAGCATGAAAGTTACGGATCTTGCCGAAGCTATCTGTCCTGGATGTAAAAAAGAAATAATAGGAATAAGAGCTGGAGAAAAATTGCATGAAGCTCTGGTTCCGGCAGATGATGGAATTCATACTTACGAATACGAGGACAGGTATATAACATATCCTTACGTTGTGACCTATGGAGAAAGGAAGGATGGTGGTCGCCCTCTGGGCCCGGAGTTTGAAGGCTATCGAAGTGACAATAATTCTTTATGGCTTAGTGTTGAGGATTTAAGAAAGATGTCGGAGGAATATGCTTGACGTGAATATCCCCTACGGAAAACAGAATATCAGCGGCAAGGATACAAAGTCAGTAGACGCTGTCCTTCGCTCAGATTGGATAACTCAAGGATCCAAGGTGGGCGAATTCGAGGCCTGCCTTGCCAGATATTGCAACTCTAAATTCGCGGTTGCTGTTTCCAGCGGTACCGCAGCTTTGCATTTGGCCTGCCTGGCCGCCGGCATAGGTAAAGGTGACGAAGCCATAACGAGCCCGATAACTTTTCTTGCCACTCCTAATTCCGTGCTCTATACCGGCGCGAAACCAGTATTTTCTGACATAGATTACGAAACAGTCAATATAAGCCCAGTTGAAATATCTAAAAATCTGACCCGGAGAACGAGAGTCATTCTCCCGGTACATTTTGCAGGATTACCCTGTAAAATGCCTGAGATATCAAAGATCGCCAGGAAAAACAAGTTGATTGTCATAGAAGACGGATGTCACGCGTTAGGGGCCGAGTATAAGCATGGGAAGGAGTTGGTAAAGGTCGGGAGCTGCAGACATTCGCATATGACTGTTTTTAGTTTTCATCCAGTGAAACACATAACAACGGGTGAGGGCGGAGCCATAACCACCAACAGCAAGGAGCTGTACAAAAAATTGTGTATGTTAAGAACACACGGGGTTTACAGGGACCAGAAGATGGCGAGAGCGCGGGGGGGCTGGTATTATGAGATGAGGTCTCTCGGGTTTAACTACAGAATAACCGATTTTCAGTGTTCTTTGGGTATTTCTCAGATGGGAAGGATCGACAGATTTCTCTCGGAAAGAAGGAAAATGGCGGATGTTTATGACAAGGAGTTTTCAGGTATGGGTGAAGTGATAAGAATTCCAAATCAACGGGTTGACAGTGAAAGGCATGCCTATCATCTTTACCTTTTAAGGTTGAATCCGGAATATATATTTTTCAGCGGTTCACCGCGCTGTTCAGCTTTTTCAGTAGCTGACAATGGCCGTAAGGTCGGATTGGAAAGGAATAGAGTTATTGACGAACTTATAGAAAAAGGGATTCGCGCTCAAGTACACTACATTCCTGTATACAAGCAGCCTTACTATCGTGAAAACGGTTACGGGAGGGTTAACTGCATATCCTCGGAAAAATATTTCAATGAAACGATCTCACTACCCATATACCCTGGACTCAGCACCGATCAACAGGGGTATGTCATAAAGAACGTGAAGAAAGCATTATGTGCGGCGGCAAAAAAAAGCAGGTAATTTGAATATATCCAGGTTCACTTTGGGTACGGCTCAGTTGGGATTGGATTACGGTATAGCCAATATTAACGGCAAGCCGGATATTGTTAAGGCTCTTGAGATTCTCAATGCTGCCGTTGGATGTGGTGTCACAAGCTTTGATACTTCCTATTCGTATGGCGAAAGCGAGGAGATTCTGGGTTCTTTTATCGCGAAAAGGGCGGGAAAGGGCGAGGGCCTGTCTATAATATCGAAACTTCCTAAGATACTTCTCGGTGTGAGCCCTGCTCCGCAGATTGTATATAAGGAAGTGAAAAAATATGTGACGGAGTCCATAAAAAGACTGAATGTAGACACGATATCGGTGTATTTGATGCATGATGCTTCGGACATATGCTCTTACGAAGGGAATGTTCTTAAGAGCTTGACAAAAATAAGGGAAGAAGGGCTCATAGGAACGGTAGGAGCCTCTTTTTATTATCCGGACGATGCGGAGAGGGTTCTCGATGTGGACGATATAGGCGCAGTACAGGTCCCTGTTAATCTGATGGACCATAGATTCATCAGGAACGGACTTATGTCAAGATTATCCCGAAAGGGCAAGATCGTTTTTGCCAGAAGTGTATTCTTGCAGGGCTTGTTCTTCATGGACCATGAAGAACTATCTGAAAAAATGTGTCATGTGAAACCATATTTGCGCAAGGCCGTCAGCCTGGCAGGGGAACATAATCTTGGAATGGACGAACTGGCGATGGGGTTTGTGAATAGCATTCCGGGTATCTCATCTTTCGTAATAGGGGCAGATAATGCGACCCAGGTTCTGCGTAATAGTGAGCTGATCGATAATCCCCCGATGGACAGCCAGTTGTATGGCAAGATATCGGGGCATTTTGCATATGTTCCGGAAAAGGTGACAATACCTATTTTTTGGGGGAAGGAGTGAATATGGGTATAAAAGAAATGTTCAGCCTTGAGGGTAAAGTCGCGATAGTTACAGGTGGAGCGGGCCACATAGGTTCGGCCATTAGTGAGATTTTAGCGACAGCAGGCGCTAAAGTGGTTATCGCCGGGTTAGATTCGGAAAAATCTAAAAAGAAGGCCGGAGAGATCATTAAAGAATGTGGCGAAGGATGTTCGGGAATAACAATGGATATTGCTTCTCCTCAAAAAGTAAGAAAAGCCATGAGAACAATAGCAGAGGATTTCGGAGGGATAGATATCCTGGTTAATAACGCATATTTTGGAGGTCGCGGAAGTATCGAAGACATTTCCGACAAGAATTGGGAGAAGGGTATAGATGGGACCATCAACTCTGTTTTTAGATGTTCGCAGTCTGTCATCCAACACATGGAAAAAAGAAAAGGCGGTTCGATAATTAACATATCGTCGATATATGGAATGGTTTCTCCGGACCCGTCAATATATGGAGGGACCGATTATCATAATCCTCCGAACTATGGCGCGGGAAAAGCCGCGATAATACAATTTACACGTTTTGGGGCGTGTCATCTGGCCGGAAAAAATATAAGAATGAATTGCGTTACTCCGGGGGCATTCCCGAACAAGGAAGTGCAAAAGGACGTAAAGTTCATATCAAAGCTTGAAAAAAAGATCCCTGCGGGCAGGATAGGATTACCCCGCGATATCAAGGGGGCTGTTCTATTTCTGGCATCAGAGGCGTCTTCATATGTCACAGGCGTTAATTTAGTAGTAGATGGGGGGTGGACAGCTTGGTGACGGGCAGTGAAAAGAAAGTGGCCGGGATCATACAGGCACGTATGTCCTCAAGAAGGCTCCCGGGTAAGGTAATGATGGATCTATCCGGCAAGACTTTGCTTTCGCGCGTTATAGACAGGACAAGAGCGGCAAAAAGGATTGACTCTATATGTGTGGCGACTTCCGCTTTCCCGGAAGATGATGTTATTGAAATAGAGGCACGCAGGAATGATGTTGAGGTATTCAGGGGAGACCTAGATAATGTTCTGATGAGATATTGCGGGGCTGCAGATTATATGGGGGCGGATTATGTATTAAGGATAACGGGAGATAACCCTCTTACGGAACCAAGTTTTATAGATATGTGCTCGGATAAGATATTAAATGAAGATCTTGATTATGTTTTTGTGAGTGATGTGCCTTACGGCTCTGGCGCTGAAGCGATTTCGAGAAGAGCTTTGTTCGAGGCTTTGGCAAAAGCTGATAGCAAAGAAAAAGAACATGTGACCATGTACTTGTACAAGAACCCGGAAGATTTCAAAAATTCAACGATAGAACCACCACCCTGGTTAAGGAGGCCGGATATCAGACTGACCATTGATACTCCGAAAGATTATATTTTTCTGAGAAAAGTATTTTCATATTTTTACGAGAAAGGTATTTCAAACATCGGGCTAAGAGCCGTCATCGAACTTATCGACGAGATAGGGGGGGCTTGATGGTGAACTTGGGATTGAAACTGTGGTCCGATAACGACGAATATATGCCCCATGCAGAAGAATTGTATAGGGAAGGGTATTATGATTTTATAGAGCTATATGCGGTTCCAGGGACATCAAAAGAATATCTGGATAGATGGAAGAGTCTGGGAGTCAAATTTGTTATACATGCGCCGCATTCTTTTCATGGGTTCAATCTTGCGGACTCTGGCAGAGCTGGTCGTAATAAGGTATTGTTTGAAGAAGCAAGGCGGTTCGCCGATGGCCTTGCCGCGGAACATATAGTCGTGCATCCCGGGGTGTTAGGTACGGAGGATGCGGTATTTGAGCAGTTAAAAGTCTTTGGCGACAGCAGGGTATTGCTGGAGAATATGCCTTATAGGGCTTTAGACAAGGGGATCTGCGCGGGTCATGATCCGGAACGAGTTAGAGACCTTGTCTCGTCATGCCATATAGGTTTTTGTCTGGACATAGCCCATGCCAGCAATTACGCTATCAACTTTGGGTGGGATTATTGCGATGTGCTTGAGGAGTTTATGTGTATAGAACCCAAATTGATACATATGTGTGGAATAGATATTTCTTCTGAGACCGACAGCCACTTGCATTTAAAGGATAGCCAGGTTAGTATGGATGAAATAGGAGCGATAATAAGAGGTTCCGGGGTAAAAAGATGTACGTTGGAGACCCCGAAGGATTCTCGAATCAATCTTGATGATTTCAAAGAAGAAATTTCAACGGCGCGAAAAATTTTGGGCGGATCATGATAAAAAAAATAGAGGTAGCTGGTCGCGTGATAGGGGATGGGTTTAAAACTTTCATAATAGCGGAGGCCGGAGCTAATTGGAAATACTGCAGAGATATGGATCTTAATTATAAACACGCGATCAAGCTTATTAATATCGCCGCAGATTCGGGCGCGGATGCCGTTAAGTTCCAGGTGTACAGAGCCGCAAAGCTGTATGTTAAGTCAGCTGGTCACGCGGGTTACATAGGCAAGAATAAACCGATATACGATATCATTAAGGATATGGAAATACCCTATGAGTGGATACCGGAATTGAAGGATCGATGTGATAAAAGAGGGATAGTTTTTCTTGCTACTCCGTTTGATGAAGAGTCGGTCATTGTACTTGAGAAGGCGGCGATAGAACTTTATAAGATAGCGTCGTATACTATTTCTCATCTACCCCTTGTCGAGATGATAGCGAGGCTCAACAAGCCTATCATTTTGTCTACCGGGGCATCCAACATTGCCGATATAGACAGGGCACTTGAGACCGTGTCAAAATGGGGTAATGACAGGATTGCTCTTATGCAATGCACGGCCCGATATCCCGCATCGCTTGAGACCATTAATTTAAGAGTCATAAGTACTCTGAAAAATAAATATGATATTCCGGTAGGGCTTTCTGACCATTCCAGAAATCCAATTGTAGCGCCTCTCGGCGCGGTGAGTATCGGGGCAAATATCTTGGAAAAGCATTTCACAACTGACAATTCTTTGGATGGTCCGGATCATGGGTTTGCCCTGCTTCCAGAAGAGTTCAAGATGATGGTGGATTATATCAGAATGATGGAACGGGCGATTGGTAGTGGGGTCAAGGAGATCCAGAAGGAAGAAGAAGAATTGCATGGATTTTGCAGAAGGAAAATATATGCTGTAAAAGACATTTTACAAGGTGAATCTTTCTCGGAGGACAATATCGGGGTTTTGCGGAGTGGTCACGCTGCTAAAGGGCTGGATCCTCTGGAATATGGAAACGCGATCGGGAAAAGAGCAAGAATCCGTATTAAGGCAGGTGATCCTATAACCAAGGAAGTTCTGGATGAATGATTACGGGTTATCTTTCCGGCCGGCTGTCAGGGAAGATTGTTCCCTGTTTCATATGTGGAGGAATGAGAGTATTGTCCGGGATCGTTCTTTTTCGGGTGATATGATAGGTTTAGAGGAGCATAAAGAATGGTTTGAGAAAAAATTGATCGATGGTAATTGCAAAATGTTCGTTTTGCAGAGAAACAGCATCCCACTTGGGCAGGTCAGGTTTGACATTTTAGGAAAGAAAGCCGAAATAAGCCTGTCTATTTCGAGTGAGTATAGAGGCATGTCATATGGCAAAAGAAGTATCAGAATGATGTCGGATTACATACTACGCAGTGGTATTGCTGACAGAGTGGTTGCGTATGTAAAGGAGGGGAACAAGTCTTCATTGGGAGCTTTCAGATCCTCGGGGTATACGGTATTGAACGAGAATATCATAGTCAAGGGGCAGAAGGCGATTGAGCTAGAGTACTCAGAGGAAGGCAGGCGGACCAGGCCCATCAAGTATCTTGCTACGACATCTCTTAAGCAAATATGGGAGAAGGAAAGAGATATTGTTTTGCTGGGGCCTTGGTGTTTTGATGGAGAGACGTATGAGGGCGAACCCTCCTCTATTGCCCTATCTCTGGCAAAAGATATAAAATATACTACTGAGAACCTGATACCAAATGCGAATTATTGTGAGAAAGTTTACGGGGAGCTGATAGGTGAAATGACGGCTGTTATGAACGCTGTGCACGATGTCCAGGAGAGCGTCGATTACTGGGCAATTGTTCTTAACCCCTGGCTTGTTTTTCATATTTGCATGATGCATGAAAAATACACCAGGATATTGAAAGTTCAGAACGAGCATAAGGATGGACTATATACTCATACGGTGGAACCCGACGAGAATCTAGCTCCGATGGATACCCGGGAGTTTCTTTTCAATAAGGTCGGAGATCCTGTCTATAACTTGCAGTTATTTTCTCAAATTATTAAAGCATCTGGGATGAACCATCATAAAGCAGAGAAATTTAGTCCTCTTCGCCCGGAGACGGGCTATAGTCGTTGGGGGGAAGCCTTGAACTCAGTCAAAATTTTCGTTAAACGTATGTTTTATAAAAGTCTGTCGGCTTTTCTCGCAGAAAGCGATGTTGTCATGACCGACATGTATCACATCGATTTTTGGGACTGCGTTCATTTAAGTCTGGCTACAGGATCGGCAATTTGTTTGGATACTATTTTTCCATGCCGGCGTACCGAAATATTTGATTATGATAAAGAACTCAGAGGAAAGATGAAAATGGCGAAAGGGGATGACCCTTTTGTGAATGTATTAAAGGAAAGCATCATATACTCCATGCCTCGTTGTTATGTTGAGGGATACGCTTATGTCTCGGGGCGAGTGAACGATATCAAGAGAAAAAAACCACATTTTATTATATCCGCGATAGGGTGGTACTTTAATGAAATGTTTAAGTTTTATGCGGCTCGAATGAAGAGCAAAGGCAGCAAGTTAGTAGGTGTTCAACATGGCGGGGATTACGGCTACAGTCTTTACCAATCGGCGTTCATTTTTGAGCTGAAAAACAAAGACATGTTCTTCAGTTGGGGGTGGGGAAAAGGTATGGATAAGATAAAGGCGCTTCCCAATCCACATCTTTCCAGGATCAAGAATACATACTCGAATAGGGGGGACGGGATCCTCTATATATCTACCAATTATCCAAAACATTTTTTCTCTTTGTTGAGCTATCCTGGTACCGAAGGGATGGAAATGTATTTCGAACAACAATTTTCTTTTTTGAAAAAAATGCCTTCTCGTCTGACCGGAAAATTGTACTATCGTTCTTACCCGACGGATTACGGCAGGAGGATAAAAGACAGGGTAAAAATGATGAATCCTTCGATCAGGTGGGCCGACAAGTCCAGGAGTTTTCAGTGGATGAGGCGATCTAGACTAGTCGTATTGGATCACCCCGGGACATCCTTTGTGGAAGCCATGGTGGTGAACGTGCCATTGATACTTTTCTATAGCAGGGAATTATGGGCTATGTCACCTTATGCAGAGAGTCTTTTTGATGCGATGAGGAGTAAAGGTATTGTTCAACCCAATCCTGATTCTGCTGCGGTTAAACTGGATGAAGTCTATGATAATGCTCGTGAATGGTGGAAGGATAGGCAGATACAAAAGATCAGAGAAGAATTTATTGAAAGCTATGGATATTCCCGGAAAAACTGGAGGGATATATGGGCCAAAGAAATACGTTTATTGAAAGACTAACCCTGGAGGATAGAGATGAGATATTGTAAAAGGTGTGTATATCCGGAGTCGTCCGCTGTAAAGCTTACGTTTGATGAGAGGGGAATATGCAGTGGATGCAGAGTTGCTGAAGAAAAAGAAAAACTGGATTGGGGTGAGCGTGAAAAACAATTGAGAAAGATCCTAGAGTCATATAAGGGACAGGCAGAATATGACTGTATAATTCCGGTGTCAGGTGGCAAGGATAGTCACTATCAGGTGTATCTGATAAAAGAAGTTTATGGCCTAAACCCTCTTCTGGTGACATTTAACCACACTTTTAATACGAGGCTGGGAATAGATAATCTTACGAACCTTGTTGAAAAATTTGGTTGCGATCACTTAAGGTTTACGCCCAGTCCTAAAACAGTGAAAAAGCTTGCCAGGGTTGCTCTCAAAAAGATGGGGGACTTTTGCTGGCATTGTCATTGTGGTATTTTTACCTATCCCGTTCAGGTAGCCGTGAAATATCGGATACCTTTATTGATATGGGGGGAACAGGGTTTCTTAGACTTAGGGGGTATGTTTTCGCATTACGATATGATTGAAATGACGAGGAGGTTCAGGACGGAGCATGGTCTCAGGGGATACGACTATTCCGATTTGATCGACGAGAAAGAGGGGATAACGGCAGAAGACTTGAGGTGGGCGGTATATCCTTCAGATAAGGATATCGAGCGTGTGGGGGTCAGGGGCATTTATCTTGGTAATTTTGTTAATTGGAACGGAAAAAAACAGACGGAGTTTTTAATAAAAAATTATAATTTTCAGACGGCTCGTGAATCAAGAAGTTACAATACCTACGAAAACGTCGAATGTCATCATTGTGGTGGTGCCCATGACTATCTCAAATGGCTTAAATTTGGCTATGGCAGGGCCACAGATCATGCGTCGCAAGATATACGTTTGGGTAGGATGACGAGAGAGGAGGGTGTTGATATGGTTGAGAAATACGACGCGAAACGTCCAAATGACCTAGATCCGCTTCTTGATTGGCTGGAGATAAGTGAGGAAGAATTTGTCGAGGCCGTTGATGGGATGAGGGATCCGCGCGCGTGGAAAAAAGAGAACGGCAAGTGGATATTGCAAGATCATGTGAGAAATCACCGGAACGATCCTGGAGTAGAGGAGGTAAGGGTGCCTCTTGATGAAGAAAAACGAAAAACGAGAGAATATGTTCTGACATGTCCAAGAGGTAAGTTCGCCGATGGATATGTCAGGATGTGAAATATTACATCATTTTATGAAGACGCTTGTAGTTGATTACAACATAGGAAATTTGCAGTCCATGGTTAATGCTCTGAAAATGGTCGGAGGTGATGTGATAGTTTCTAACAAGGGGGAAGATTTTGAAAAGGCTTCACATATAGTTTTGCCAGGTGTCGGAGCGTTTGGGGAAGGTATGAAGAATCTTGAAGCCCTGGGGTTGATCGAATTACTGCACAAACATGTGATCGAGAAAAAAAAGCCATTTTTAGGTGTATGTTTGGGAATGCAGCTTATATGTGGATATAGCTGTGAGGGGGGAGATTACAAAGGCCTTGGGTGGGTTACCTCTAAAGTCCAATACCTGGGGCAGGGTATAACGGGATTGTTGATTCCACATGTAGGATGGAATGACGTTGTCCCGAGGGATAAAAGTGTTTTATTTCCCGATCCGCTGAAAACCTATGTGTTTTACTTTGTTCACAGCTACCACTGCGAGTCAGAATCGCAAGATGTTGTTAGTTCGGAATGTTTCTACGGACGCAAATTCACCGCAAGCTTTGAACATGAAAATATTTTTGCCACGCAGTTTCATCCAGAAAAAAGTCAGCTTTTGGGGTTAGAGTTGTTAGGTAACTTTTTAAATTATCGTTTTTGATTGCAGGGAAACATATATGCTTAAAAAAAGGCTTATTGCCGTACTTCTCCTGAAGAACGGGCATCTGGTCAAAACTAGGAATTTTGATAATTTTCAGATAATTGGTAGTCCTTTGCAGTCCATCGAGAGGTTCAATTCATGGGCAGTTGATGAAATATTGCTGCTGGATTTGAGTACAGAAAAATTTTACGACCACGAAAGATATGATTGTGGATATGAGAACCCGGATTCTATTGAGGGTATAATCTCATACCTTTCAAGATCTTGTTTTGTCCCGCTTGCGGTTGGAGGGGGAATACACAATATTGAAGATATTAAACAGCGCCTTAAATTTGGCGCGGATAAAGTAGTTATAAATACGCAGGCATTCAATGCTCCCGGTTTTATTGTCGAAGCAGCGAAGATGTTCGGGAAACAGTGCATAGTGGTATCGATAGATGTTAAGTTTGGCAGCGGCGGAAGGCCAACCGTTCATGTGGCGCATGGTAATAAGGATACAGGACTTGATCCGGTAGTATGGGCTAAAGAAGTTGAAACATTTGGTGCCGGGGAAATTTTGCTTAACTCTGTAGACAGGGATGGCACTATGTCTGGATATGACCTTGATCTAATAAGATCCGTCACCGAAAATGTAGATATACCAGTTATCGTTTGTGGTGGGGCAGGGGAATGGAGCCATTTTGTTGATGCTATTAATCTTGGCCAAGCTTCGGCCGTTGGAGCTGCTAATATTTTCTATTTCAGGGAACAGAGTACACGAATAGCGAAGAAATATATGAAAGCTTCCGGTATCAATGTGCGTTTCGCCGAGGATTTTGAGAAATTTATAAACATTAAGAATAATCAGGCCACACGGTGAGGAACGATTTGTCATTTTTAAAGTTCATAAAACAAATATTTTGGCGGACACCCGGGAAGTTCATTTTTATCGTTATTTTTATAATCCTGGCTGGTATGCTTGAAGGTGTGGGGTTTACGCTTTTTTCAAATCCTTTTATACGGCATATCATTAATACTTTACGACTGGTGGAAAGGACTCATTGGTTTAAATTGCAGGAGGTTTTTGACGAGCTGGCATATCTATTAAAAGCTTTATCATTCGAAGGGATATGTTCAGATTGCCGCGACGCACTCAAAGAAAAGTTCCTGATATTCGCTGATATAGATAGGTTTTATAAGAACTGGATATCAGGAGGACTTGCCATGGATCAAAACATAGTAGACGGGTATATGGATATAGTAGATAGGGTTTTGTTGAACGGCGCCGAGGAGTGCGCGGGAGTACTGCATGGATAACTCAGAGACGATGAAAGCTTGGGCAGACAATTGGTCCCCCCACAGCGTGAGTGAAGTGATGTCGATATTCGGATATATCAGAGTTAAGAGATTGCTGACTATTTTTAGGGAATTGTTACCGGTCGAAGGCAAGATCCTAGAAGGTGGATGCGGGTTGGGACCATGGGTCATCAAATTGCGTGAACTTGGGTACGATGTCACGGGCGTGGATTACGACACGGCCTCTATCGGTAAGATCAAGGAATACGATCCCATTATACCGGCGTATGTTGCGGATGTAAACAGCATGCCGTTCGAAAACAATACTTTTGATGCTTACATGTCATTGGGCGTGCTTGAACATTTTGTTGAAGGTCCTCAAGAAGCTATTGAAGAAGCTCGAAGGGTTATGAAATCTGATGGATTGTTCCTGATAACGCTGCCCTACTTGAACCTGTTATTGAGGGTGAAGCGTCCTTATGAAAGATTGAAAAGGATTGGTTGGGTTAGAGGGCTCTTAGGGAAAGAACAAAAAGTCTTCTATTACGAGCGTTATTTTAACGTGCGCGAGATATGCAATTATCTTGAGGCTGGGGGTTTCGAGGTCGAGGAGATTAAGCCGATCGATCATATATTCTCATTCGTTTCTTTTTCGAGAATTTTCAGGGATAAAATGTCTTATGATGGAGAGAATGATCTTGCTGTGAAGGCCGCAGATATTTTCGGTAAGATTCTGCCATGGGGCATTGCTGGATCTATGCTGATAGCGGCCAGAAAAAAATAGCATAAAAAAGGGTGTGATGCGAAGCTCATAATACAGATATCATATCATAACCAGGAAAAGAGCTATGGTAATGTTAGGTGGTCTGTCGCACAGAATCGAGGAGATTGACGGTATTGAGCCTCTCGTAATAGATTATGGGTTCTCGGATGTGCCGATAGCGGGCGGCCCTAAAACCACGGTGTGTATTATATTGTGCTACTGCCGTTCAAGAGGGAGTAGTAGGCTTTTGGGAGAGGGATGGAAAGATTCATTTGAATTTGGAGAGGACATGATCGTAAAACTGAAAGTTATAATCAGTGCAAAAGTAAGCTTTTTACGTGCAAGAGTTTTTTGAAGCTTTTCGATCAGTCCAACGTAGAAAATATAGGTTGCGGTGGTCTTTTCTTCCTTAGGGGTAGAGGTGTTTGAATTTGTTTGCATTGGATTTTTGGATCTTCTAATAGCATGATATGTTTTTAGACAAAGCTTAATAAATGGAACGATAACAATGAATAAAGGCAAAATTCTAAAAGATATATTTAAATTTACATCTGCTAGGTATATGTCTCAGGGAATCGGTTTTTTTACGGCCATAGCTTTGCGTAGATTTCTCGGTCCATTTTATATGGGTGCGTGGAGTTTATTAAAAGTTTTGCTTGGTTATTTCCATTACTTATTTTTAGGTGTAGATTACGGGGCAAGCAACAAAATACCGTTTTATGCGGGGCAGGAGAACAGAGAGGCAGAAGAAGATGTTAAGAATACCGCTCTTACTGTTATGCTTCTTGCTGGTGTTCTCACTAGCGTGTGTCTTTTGATAAGCGCTATTATTTTTAGACAGAAGCTCCAGATCGAGATTGTTGTGGGTTTTTATGTTTTGTCCGTATTCGTTATCGTTAACAATTTTTGCAGTTTTTATCAGATAGTTTTAAGGGCTAAGCATAATTTTTCAGTATTAAGCAAGTCGATCGTTTTCGAGTCTATAGTTAACCTTTTACTTACGATTCTGCTGGTAAGCAACTTTAAGATCTATGGATTGTATGTTGTATTGATAATTGTCACGCTTATAAATCTTGCATTTATGCATTTTCTTGCAAGATACAGATTTAAGTTCAGTTTGAATTTTAATAGAGCAAAAGAGTTGCTAAAAACTGGTTTCCCGCTCATGGTGGTAGGCATTCTTGGGTGGTTTCTTGTTAGCCTAGATAGGATAATGATAGGGATTATGTTGGGAGTCACTTTTGTGGGGTATTATAGCATCGCCAATATGGCCCAGGGTTACATTGTGCAACTGTCGGGTTTTGGAACAGTTATCTATCCTCGCATGATGGAAGCATATGGCAAAAAAGGAGATATTGACGATATTAAAAAGTATGTAGTTATTCCTCCTCTTATAATCGCTTATTTTCTACCATCGGTACTGGGTATGGTTTATTTTATTGTGCCGTTACTCGTAATTAAAGTATTGCCTGATTTTGAACCCGGGGTGACAGCGGTGCAAATACTTCTTTTGCAGATGTTTTTCGCTGCGTCCTATACACAAGCATCACATTTTCTTGTTGCTCTTGGAAAGCAAAAGATGTTTATCCCCATAACAATTAGCGCTATCATTGTCAACGTGGTGGGAAATTATATAATGATAAAAAATGGCTTTGGAATATATGGCGTTGCCGCGGTAACTTCGTTTGTAGCGTTTTTAAACTTCGTTATTTTCCAAACTTATGCAATGAAACATTTTTCCGGGTTTAGAAGAATATCCTTCTTTTTGTGTAAAGTGATATTTCCGTTGCTATACACAGCAACAGTAGTATTACTGCTTAATAGGAATGTACATTCACAAAGCTATTTGCTCGAAATATTTTTCAAAATTTCGATATTGTTAATATCTTCTCTGCCGCTATATATTTATATTGAAAAAAAAACCAACATAATAAGTCATTTTTTAAATGTGCATATAAATCACGATCAAAGATAAGAAACTGAAATTGGCAGTCATATGAAAGCTTTTTTGAAAAGAGTCGTTTTAAGAATCTTAGCCATGATGGAGCCAGCATTTAATATTGCAGCTGAATTTTACGGTGTTGATCTCAGGAAGAAGTACAGGGTTTATGGACAGAACCCAGTTATTTTTGAGGATCCGGAAACGGAAAGAAGATTTGTTCCTAGGTCAACTTATTTTAATACAAGATCCGGTAGTATTTTTGTCGGGGCCAATGCTATGTTTGGAGAAAACGTTATGGTTATAACGGGCAAGCATCTGGATATATCCGAGGCATCTAGAAAAAGTATCCTGGAGCATTCTGTTCCTCAAGAGGGTAGAGATATCCATATAGGCAGGGATTGTTTTATCGGGAGCGGAGCTATAATAAATGGAAAGGTGAAGATTGGAGATCATTCCGTTATCGGAGCAGGGGCTGTTGTAACTAAAGACGTACCTGAAAAAGTTTTTGTTGCTGGTGTTCCAGCTAAGATTGTAAAACAATTGTAAGAGTATACGATGAAATACGAAATAGTCTTTTGGGGACATGTAAATAATGGGATAGAGCGGTATTTGCCCTTGATGGTCAGCCTTAAACGTAGAGGGGTAAACACATTGCTATTTTATCAAAACTTTGATTACAAAGATTATTTTAGTAAATCGCAGATTAGGATAATTGAAAAGTATGATCTTCAGGTCAAAGATTATTCCTCGTACATGGGAAAAGATATTTTCTTAAGATGTGCAAATTCGGCAAAAAAGTTTTTTAAAAAAATTGGAATTAGTTTTTTTTATAACAAATTCAACGGATTATGCTCAAAACTTGTCAAAAAGAATGTTAATGAAGAATTAGTGGCGAAAATGTTTGCGGAGTTTGGACATAAGATTAGTTTTTTTGACGATATTCATATTTGTAAGGATACCGATTACCCATATGGGAGTTATTGTATAAAAAAGATGTCAGACGAGAGAAGAATTAAGTCTTTTAGTATTTGTCCTGGTGGTACAGTTCATATGCCTAAAAGTGTAAAAATAGATCATGTGGAATTGATTTTTGACAAAATATATGCGCCAAATGCTTATGAGAAAGAATGGAATGAAAAAGTTTATCAGTGTGGGCCATCACAAAATATTATTTCAATTGGTGATCCCAGAAATGATCTGAACTGGAAGAAAGAGATAGAAAGTTTATACAAACATGATGTTGACAGAAAGATAAGAGATCTAAGTAGTGGTCCCAAATTTAAAATATTGTATGTGTGCGGGAATCTTGAAAACTTTAATAAGATAGACCAAAAACACAATGATTTGAGGGATATGGGGCGATTGTCCAAGGAAATAGGCAATATAAGTCTTTTTATAAAACCGCACCCACGCTATCGTAATGAAAATATCATCAGGAAAATTATGTCAAAGATGGGGGTCAAGGATTTTCATATTCTAAAGAATGAGCCATTAATTTGTTATAGGGATCATATGGATCTTTTTATTACTTCCGGAACTAGCGCTATACAGGATTTGTTGCCTGGAAGTTATAAGAAAATAGCGCTATACGATACGATCCAGAGAGAACTCGACCTAAAAAACATTTTTTCAGATATTTTGCCTTGTTTTAATAGCTACGAGACTCTTTATGCGTTTGTCGAGAAAATAGTTTCAGGAGCAGGTTATGTGGACAACCTAGCAGAAGAGGAGGTAATAAATTTTTGTAAAAAATGGGTCGCAGCGAATGATGAGTTAGATAAGGTAATTGAGAACATAACAAATGACATTTATGCGGAATTAAACATTGAATAGGGGGAAATTATGTCTTATAAAGTACTCTTTGTATATCCAAATCTGTCTATGAGCGCGATGGTCCCACATGCAATAGCGGCTCTTGCTTCTGTTTTGAAGAACGATGGTTTTGAAGCAAGTGTGTTTGACGCTACCAGGTATGAAAGCACGACGAATTCAAACAAAACCAGAGTGAAGATGTTTAATGCAGTTCCTTATAATTTCAAAGACAGAGGAATAGAAGCAAAAGAATCCGATGTTTTTTATGATTTCCGTGAAAAAATAGAGTCTTTTAAGCCCGATCTTATTGCAATATCCATTGTGGAAGACACCTATGCTTTAGGTGCCAAGTTGTTGGAATCAGTGAGAGATACGAATATTCCAGTTGTTGCAGGAGGTGTATTTTGCACATATGCAACTGACAAAGTCTTGGCTAACCAGGATATCGATTATGCGATAAGAGGAGAGGGTGAGAAGGCGATATTGGATTTATGCAGGGCATTAAGGGATAAAAAGAGTCCGTATGAGGTAAACAATCTTTCGTATAGGGCAAATGGGAAAATTGTTTCAAATCCGGTAAATCCACTGGTTAACTGTGATGACATACCTTTCCCGGATTATTCCGTCTTTGATGAAGATGCGCTTTATCGACCCATGATGGGGGATATATATCGAACTGTGTCAATAGAATTGCACCGTGGGTGTCCCTATAACTGCGGGTATTGTAACTCTGCTGCAAACAACCATTATTATAAAGAGAAGACGGGCCAGATTTTCTTTAGGAAACGTTCACTTAAAAGTTTTTCGGAGGAGTTGGATCATATGGTTAAAAACTATGATCCGGAATTTATATACTTTATATCCGACACATTTTTACTTCTAAGCGATGCTGAATTCGCAGAATTTTGCGATATTTACTCAAAATATAAGATACCATTCTTTGCAAATACTCGAGCCGAAACGGTAACGGAGAAAAGGGTCAAGATGTTGGAAGACATTAATTGTGCAAGGTTTAATGTTGGACTTGAGCATGGTAATGAAGAATTTAGACGAAAAGTTGTTGGAAGACAGCTTTCTAATGAAGTCATACTGAATGCCATTAAATTGGTGGGGGAAAGTAAAATCTCAACTGTTACAAATAACATCATAGGGTTTCCTGATGAGACGAGAGACCTTATATTCGATACGATCAATCTTAACAGACCGGTAGAGAAATACTGTGATTCTGTTAGTTGCACAATATTTTCTCCGTATCATGGCACATCTTTAAGGGATAGAGCCATAAAAAGCGGTTATTTGGACGATAATGTTGTTGTAGACAGCGCTTGCTTTTTCTCTAGTTTACTGAAGATGCCCAATTTATCTGTAGAAGAGATAGATGGTCTACATCGCACATTTACCATGTATGTTAGAATGCCCCTGAGCGAATGGCCTAGAATTGAAAGAGCTGAAAAACTGGATGATGAAGGCAATAAAATATACCAAGAGATCAGAGCAGAATTTCAGGATAAATATCTTTCAAAGAGAACGCATAAAAAGATAAGAAAAATGGAAAAGTCTGGTAATTGTACAAAAGAACAGCAAAATGGTAAAGGATGATTGGGTATGAAAGAATCGGATATTAGACCAGCGAAGATATTTGATGAGTACTTGAAACTTTCAGAGAAAGACATAAAAAGTTTTTTCAAAGACTGCAAATATCAGAATGTAAAATGTCCATCATGCGGGAGTGATGGGAAATTTAATTTCACGAAAAAGGGCTTTAATTATTTCCAATGTAAGTTATGCATGACGTTATTTGCAAATCCCAGGCCGGTCCAAAAGGCTTTTGACAGGTATTATGAAGGGGGGCTTGCTAGCAGATATTGGGCAGAACATTTTTATAAGAAAACAGAGAACGCAAGAAAAAAAAGCATATATAAGCCTCGAGCAAAAAAAGTTAAATCATTTATCAATAAGTATTTGCCAAAAGCTCACTGCTTGATTGATATCGGCGCGGGGTATGGAACATTTTGTGAAGAACTCATAAAAGTTATGCCTCGTAACTTCAAAGTTGTTGCGGTTGAACCGTCAGACTTTCTCTCTAAGATCTGTAAAAATAGGGAGTTGCATGTTATTAAAAAGTTCATCGAAAAGGTTACCGCTGAAGATCTTTCAGGCCTGAGAAAAGGAAGGGCGGTTTTCACTTCTTTTGAGCTTTTGGAACATTTGAACGATCCGGAAAAGGTTCTTAAAAAGTGCGCTAAAATGATGCATTCCGGGGATCTATTTATTTTTACAACTTTAAGCGGCCAAGGATTTGACATAAGAGTGTTATGGGAAAAATCAAGGTCTATAAACCCGCCACATCACTTAAATTTCTTTAATCCAATATCCATAAGGATATTAATGGAAAGATGTGGGTTCGAAGTTTTAGAAGTAACTACACCAGGGAAGCTGGATGTAAGCATTCTAGACAGCAATATTAAATTAATTAAAGACAAGTTCATAAAAAATTTGTTAAAGCAAGCAAGTGATAACACGAAAAATGAGTTACAGGGATTTTTGCAAAAACATAATATGAGTTCACATATGATGGTTGTTGCAAAACGCAAATAGGAGAATGAAAATGATTCTAAAACAAGCATTAGGTAAGTGTAAGCTGACTATTGGTTCCTGGATGACTATAGGAGATTGTTCTATAGCCGAAATAATGGCCAAAACTGGGTTTGACTGGCTGGTAATCGATATGGAGCATAGCTCAATAGATTTTGGGGTAGCCCAGAACTTAATAAGGACAATAGACCTGGCAGGAGGGACCCCTTTGGTAAGAGTTGGAGAAAATAGTCCTTACCTTATAAAGAGAGTTATGGATGCCGGTGCACATGGAGTTATAGTCCCCAATGTTAACAGTATAGAGGAGGCCGAAAAAGCTGTTTCTGCCGCAAAATATTCGCCGGAAGGGACAAGGGGAGTGGGGTTGGCCAGAGCTCAGAATTATGGACTGGGATTTGAAAAATATAAGGAATGGCAGAAAAAGAATGCTACCGTAATTGTTCAAATAGAGCACTATAAAGCGATGGATGAGCTCGAGGGGATTCTTAAGACGCCGGGAGTTGATGCAACTATGATAGGGCCATATGACCTTTCCGCGTCTTTGGGATTTCCTGGGAATTTTCAGAAAAAAGAAATGAAAGATTTTCTTGAAAAATATTTGAAAGTATCGAAAAAAGTAAAAAAAGCTTGCGGTATACATGTCATTCCTCCCGAAGCAGAAGAAGTTAAGAAGGTTATAAAAAAAGGGTACAATTTCATAGTGTTTAGCTTTGACGCAATGTTTATAGGTCAAAAAATTAAAGATGAAATTAAATCAGTGAGGTAAAGATCATGAACATCGTTGGGATTATTCCAGCCAGGATGGGAAGCACCAGGTTTCCGGGCAAACCACTCGTAGATATTTTAGGTAAGGCGATGATTTACCATGTTTACCATAGGAGTAAACTTTGCAAAAAGATGAACAGTGTATATATTGCGACGTGTGATAAAGAGATAAAAGAGTATTGTGAAAATAACGACATGAAAGTGGTTATGACGAAAGACACTCATGAGAGATGTTCTGATAGAACCGCAGAGGCCATGGTGAAGATTGAACGAAAGATTGGGGGAAAAATAGATATTGTTGTAATGATACAGGGTGATGAGCCCATGGTGGTTCCACAAATGATAAAAAGAGCCCTGTCACCTATGGTAAAGAACGAAGATATAGGGGTAGTAAACTTAATGGCTACGTTAAGGACCAGGAAGGAAGAACTAGATCCAAATCAAGTGAAATTGGTTGTAGATAAAAAGAACTTTGCAATGTATTACTCCAGAGAACCCATACCCTCGTCTAAAAAGTGGGCGGGTAATATTGCAATAAAAAAACAAGTGCCTATTATACCGTTTAGGAGAGATTTTTTACTAAAATTTAACAAACTTTCTCCTACCCCTCTTGAAGAGATAGAATCGGTTGATATGCTCAGGGTTCTTGAGCATGGGTATAAGGTAAAAATGGTAGATTCACCATGGGATAATTACAGTGTTGATACGCCGGAAGATTTGAAAAAAGTTATAAGGACGATGAAAAAGGATAAGTTTTTATCTAAATATCTTTAAGGAGTCATGTTATGAAGACTAATGGGGAGCTAAAAGTAGGGATAGCTGGATATGGCGTTGTTGGTAAAAGAAGACGTCAGTTTATTGATGGGCACCCTAGATTGAAAACCGTAGCGGTTTGTGATCAAAACTTTGAAGTCTCAGGCGTTATGCCGGATGATGTGAAATTCTTCCCCGATTACAAGCAGCTTTTAAAAGAACCGATAGATATTGTATTTGTTTGTTTGCCTAATTATATTGCGGCAGAGGTTACTATTGAAGGCCTGAAAAGTGGAATGCATGTTTTTTGCGAGAAACCTCCTGGAAGGAATGTTGAAGACATTAAGAAGGTAATTAGTGTGGAGAAGGAAAATCCAAAGGTAGTTTTAAAGTATGGATTTAACCATCGGTACCATAAGTCTGTTCGTGAAGCATTGGCGATTGTTAAGTCTGGTAAACTGGGGAAGATTATTAATTTACGAGGAGTTTATGGGAAAAGCAAGGTAATGTCTTTTGCTGGTGGATGGAGGGCTGAAAGGAAATTTTCCGGAGGAGGTATTTTATTAGATCAGGGCATACACATGGTTGATTTGATGAAACTTTTTTGCGGTGATTTTAAAGAAGTTAAAAGTTATGTGTCGAATGATTATTGGAAGCATGACGTGGAAGATAATGCCTTTGTTTTAATGAAGGATAAAAAGGGCAGGGTAGCGACACTGCATTCAAGTGCAACGCAGTGGCAGCACAGGTTTTCTTTGGATATAAACCTTACAAAAGGTTTTTTAGAACTGCAAGGTATTTTATCAGGCTCAAAGAGTTATGGCGAAGAAAAACTTGTTGTAGTTAAAAAGAGTGAATCAGATTTCGGTTCAATGCAAGAAGAAACGATAACTTATTTAGAGGATAATTCGTGGAAAGATGAAATATATGAATTTGTAGATGCGATAATAAAAGGAGACAGAATTGAAGACGGGACCAGCCAGGAGGCTTTAGATGTTATGAAAATCATATATAGGATTTACTACGCCGATCCCGAATGGAGAAAAAAATACAATATAAGCGATCCTGATAAAAATTAATGCCGTTTATAAGGAGGGAAATGAATAATAGTATTGAAGGTCTTATTGCGAGCTCGGACGATATAGAAGATTTTGCGAAAGGATATTTTGATTACGTTTCGGGACTTTTAAGGAATATGGATACAGCGATGATAAAAGAGTTTGTCGAGGAGTTTGAGTATTCCAGGAAAGATCAGAGTACAATGTTCTTTGCCGGCAACGGAGGTTCGGCGGCCACAGCTTCGCATATGGTGAACGATCTTGGGTTCGGCACAAGGGTGCATGTTGACCCGCCCATCCGTGTGTTGTCCCTGTCGGATAATTTATCGGCCATTACCGCGGTTGCTAACGATACAGGTTATGATAACGTATTTATCAGGCAGCTGCAGGTCTATTACAGGCCCGGAGATAAACTGGTGGTAATTTCTGCCAGCGGGAACTCTCCTAACCTGGTGCGGGCGGCTGAATGGGTAAAAGAAAAAGGCGGGAAGGTTTTGGGATTTTTAGGTTTTGATGGAGGCAAGTTGATTGATATTTGTGACGTGGCCGTATCTGTCAAAACACCGCACGGAGAGTATGGACCGGTCGAAGATGTTCATATGATACTTGATCATCTCATTTATACTTGGATATGGCATGCAAAAAGGAAGGGATAGAAACGATGATCTCATTAAGGGGAGAAAAAATACTTTTGGGGCCGTCATCTTTCGGAGCAGTTAGCAGTGAACCCTTAGACCTTTTGGTTTCGACAGGCGCCGAGATAGTTGATAATCCTTACAAGAGGAAATTATCAAAAGAAGAGCTTATTGAGCTTCTCGGACAAGGGATAACGGGTATAATTGCCGGGCTTGAAACGCTGGATAAAGAAGTGATGTCAGGGTCGGTCTTGAAGGTTATTTCCAGGTGCGGTTCGGGGATGAGCAATGTAGACGTTACCGTCGCTAAAGACCAGGGTATAGCGGTTTACTGGACGCCGGATGCGCCGGTATCTTCTGTAGCGGAACTTTGTCTTGGGGCCATGCTTTCACTTTTGAGAATGGTCCCCATGATGGACAATGACTTACATAATGGTAAATGGACAAAGAAAATAGGAGGGCTTCTCGAAGGTAAGACAGTTGCAATTATAGGGTTTGGACGTATCGGCCGGCATTTATACAATTTGATGGAGCCCTTTAAAGTTAGGGTTCTGGCGGTAGATCCGTGTATAAAAGAAAAATTCGAGGATGTGAGGGTAGTTTCTCTTGAAGATGCTTTGCAAGAGGCCGATATAGTGAGCGTTCATGCCAGCGGGGAAGCCAGGATATTAGGGGAAAATGAATTCAGAATTATCAAGAAAGGGGTGTTTATTTTGAATGCCGCCAGAGGTTCTCTTATAGACGAGAAAGCCCTTATTTGCGCTTTAGATGATGGACGTGTTAGCGGCGCATGGCTGGATGTATTTGAAAAAGAACCTTATTCAGGAGGTCTTATAAAATATCCTCAGGTTATATTGACGCCCCATGTAGGTTCTTATACAAGGGAATGCAGGGTTCGGATGGAAACGGAGGCTGTAGAGAATCTTATAAAGGGGTTTAAGGATAAATAAGGGAAGGTAATGTATGAAGATCGACTTTACAGGGAGAAAAGCCCTTGTCACGGGTGCAACACGCGGTATAGGCAAAGCAATAGCCGATGATCTTTATTCGCTGGGAGCAGACCTGATTCTCACCGGGACCCATCAGGATCAGATAGATGAATTGAACTTAAAAGGTGGCGATCGGAAGAAATACTATTGCGTGGATTTTAGTAACCACGATGCAGTTAAAGATTTTACCGAGACGCTAAGCGCGCATAATAATATAGATATATGCATAAATAACGCAGGTATTAACCGAATAGATCTTTTAGAGCAAACCAAAGAAGAAGATTTTGATGATATTATGGCCGTCAATCTCAAGGGGCCGTATATGGTGACTCGTGCAGTATGCCCCGGGATGAAGGCCAGGGGATATGGCAGAATAGTTAATATTTCCTCCATATGGGGTGTTATAAGCAAAAAGGGGAGGTCTATATATTCCGCAAGTAAATTTGGGCTTATAGGGCTTACAAAGACAATTTCCAATGAGATGGCATCGTCCGGTGTTCTTGTGAATGCCGTTTCTCCCGGTTTTGTTCTGACGGATCTGACAAAAAGTACGCTTAGCAAAAAAGAAATAGATGAACTTGCAAAACAGGTACCAGCTGGGAGATTAGCAGACCCTGGAGAAATTGCACGTGTTGTGGTATTCCTTGTAAGCGGATTGAATACGTATTTAACGGGTAAGAATATAGTAGTTGATGGAGGGTTTATAGATGTCTGATGCTTTTTCTGTCCGGTCGAGGGTAAGAGAATATAGGGTAGAGTTCATAGACGGGTTCCATGATGATATACGGGCGAAGATGAAAGATAATTTTTTTCTTGTTATGGATGAGAAAATTAAAGAACTTCATGCGTCAAAGTTAGAAGGGCTTTGCCTTTCCCGTAATGTTATTTCTGTAAAAGCCAATGAAGAAAGCAAGACATTGGCAGGTTGTAATGATCTCATAAAAGCTCTTTTACACAGTAGTGTTCGAAAAAACAGCATGATCTTTGCCGTGGGCGGCGGAGTGGTCCAAGATATGGTATCTTTTGTGAGCATGGTGCTTTTTAGGGGGATAGAATGGTTTTTTTATCCCACTACGCTTTTGGCCCAGGCCGATAGTTGTATAGGCAGTAAAAGTTCTATCAATTTTATGGGATATAAAAACATTCTGGGATCTTTTTATCCTCCGTCCTTTATCGGGATAGATGCGGGATTTTTAGAAACCCTGCCGGCAGAAGAAATAAAGTCCGGCATAGGGGAAATATTACATTTTTATTTTATTGCCGGGAAATTGGATATTGCGGAAAAGATGATGGATGAATATGAACATCTCATAGAGGATCCTGAGAACATGCAAGAGTACATTGTAAACAGTCTAAAAATTAAGAAGCCTGTTGTGGAGGAAGATGAGCTTGATAAGGGTATCCGGAACCTTTTTAATTATGGGCATACGTTCGCTCATGCGGTAGAAAGTATCACGTCCTATAAGATCAATCACGGCCAGGCCGTAACGTTGGGAATGGACATGGCGAATTATCTTTCCATGAAGGCGGGATATATTGACAAGAAGCTTTTTGGGGAAATGCACGATATCTTGAAGAAGAACATCCCGGCGTTCAGACTTTCTGAGGATAATATTGAGGACTATATTAAGGCACTATCAAGGGACAAGAAAAATGTGGGGTCGGATCTGGGATGTATATTGACAAAAGGCCCCGGGGCTATGTTCAAAGAATATCGCCCGATGGATAAGGCGCTTAGGGCTGATATATTGAGTTATTTCGGAGATTAATATTAAAAACGGAGAGGCATAATATGAAACTGATAATCCAGATCCCGTGTTATAACGAGGAAAAAACCCTTCCACTAACACTGAAAGATCTCCCAAGATCAATAGAAGGGATAGACGAGATAAAAACTCTTATCGTTAACGACGGAAGTACTGATTCTACCGTGGAAGTCGCCAAGGAAAACAATGTTGACCACATAGTGGATCTTCCTTATAAACGGGGTTTGGCGGAGGCTTTCAGGCGTGGGATCGAGAAGTCTTTAGAATTGGGGGCGGATATTATTGTTAATACGGATGGTGATAACCAGTACAAAGGTGAGGATATCGAGAAGCTTGTAAAACCAATACTCGATAAAAGATCTGAAATAGTGATAGGTTGCCGCAACATGCCCGAAATAAAACACTTTTCAATAATAAAAAAGACCCTTCAGGGATTGGGAAGCCATATGGTAAGGCGTTTCTCGCGCACTAATATTCCCGATACCACAAGCGGTTTCAGGGCTTATTCAAGGGAAGCGGCGTTAAAGATGAACGTTTTCTCAAACTACACTTATACGCTCGAGACTATAATACAGGCGGGGAGAAAAGAAATACCGATAACGCATGTTGATATCAGGACAAATGAAAAACTTCGGGAATCAAGGCTGATCAAGAGCATACCCGCTTACATAATACGGTCTATAGCTACTATGCTGAGGGTATATTTGATGTATGAACCTATGAAGTTCTTTGTGCAGGCAGGTTCCTTAATATTGTTCTTAGGCGGTCTTCTCGGAGCCAGGTATCTGTATTTTTTCCTATTTGGCGCAAAAAGAGGAGGTCACCTGCAATCTCTTATTCTGGCGGCGGTGCTTCTGCTTTCAGGATTCATTCTAATGGTGGCGGGATTATTGGCGGATGTAATAGCGGCGAATAGAAAACTTAACGAAGAAATATTATACCGCCTGAAAAGATCGGAATACCAATAAAGAACAGGATGGCTGATAACACAAGAATATTAATGATATCCCGTAAATACCCTCCTTCAACCGGCGGAATGCAGGAATTTGCAAAAGACTTCATCGGACGGATGGAGGGCGTTTATGATGCGGATAAAATAGTTTTTGGTCGCGGTCAAATAAACCTTATCTGGTTTTTGCCATATTCTTTCGTCAGATCCTTGATGTTAATTGCGGCAGGAAAGCATGACTTAGTGTGGCTCTGTGACGGTCTTTTAGCGCCTATGGGGGTTGTTTTAAAGAAGTTGTGCAAGATCAAAGTAGGGATAACGGTCCATGGCCTCGATATTACTTATTCTAATGCGCTGTATCAGCGGGTAGTTCCCGCGTCTATAGCTGCGCTTGACCGGGTGGTCTGCGTCAGCGAAAATACATTGTTAGAATGTACGAAAAGGGGGATACCCTGTAACAAGTGCGTTGTTATAACCAATGGAATAGAAGAAAAAAAGTTCAAGTCAGATCTTACTAAAGGCGAGCTTCTCAGATCCCTTGAACTGGCTTTCGGCAAGGGGCTTGGAACTAAAAAAATACTTATAACGGTTGGAAGGGTCATAAGACGCAAAGGGGTAAACTGGTTTATCGATAATGTAATGCCGCGATTGAGTGAGGATCATATATACCTTGTGGCGGGTGAGGGCCCGGAGATGGGTCCCATTGTAAGAAAAGTTAAAGAAAAGGGGATCGATAACAGGGTTAAGATGCTGGGCAGAATAAGCAGCGCGAAACTCAAGATCTTGTACAATTCAGCGTATGCTATGGTCATGCCAAACCAGAAGATAAGTAAGGACCCCGAAGGTTTTGGTATAGTGGCTATAGAAGCCGCAAGCTGCGGGCTGCCGACGGTAGCTAATTCTGTTGACGGCTTGAACGACGCTGTTATCAACGGTAAGACGGGATGGCTGGTTGAGTATAATAACGTGGATCAGTTTCTGGATAAAATAAATGATATTTCACTTCATCCGGACGCTGTAAAAAAAGAGAACAGGGTCTTTTCCTGGGATAACATAATTAAAAAGTATCAAAAGGTCATAGATGAGCTGTAGGAAAGGGTATAAACGGGTTCTTTTGCTGGTGCCGGGATATAAAAAGTCACATTACGAATATGCCGGCCTGCCGGCGGGAGCGGGTTATATTTCAGAGGCGCTGGACCGGGAAGGCATAGACCAGAAAATAGTGGATATGAGGTTGGGGTATTCTTACGGACAACTCAAAAAACATATCAATCTCTTTCGCCCCGATCTTATAGGTTTGTCTATGATGAGCTTCCGACATAAAGATCATTATGATCTTATCGGGAAAATAAAAACAGAATTTCCCGATATTGCTATTGCCGTCGGAGGACCGCATTTATCTACTTTTAGGGAAAAGGCTCTTGAAGCGTGCGGTGCTATTGATTATGGTTTTACTCTTGAGGGGGAGGACGCGATAATCGAGCTATGTGCCGGCGAAAAGCCTTTAGATGAAATAAAAGGCCTTTTATACAGGAAAGAGGACAAAATAGTTTATACGGGAGATCGTCCCTTTATTCTGGATCTTGACAGCAAAGGGTTCCCCAAGTACGGTTTTTTTGAAAGGGATAAGTATCCTAATTTCATATCACTCGTGACAAGCAGGGGTTGTCCTCATAGCTGCATATTCTGCCCCGTGCAGCTTACCATAGGGAAAAGGCTCAGAGTCAGGTCCCCCGGCTCCATTCTGGAAGAAATCGACTATTGGTACGGCCGGGGCGTTAAGGTGTTTAACGTGGTCGATGATAATTTCACCTTTTATAAAGACAGAATATTGGCCATATGTGACGGCATAAAGAAAAGAGGATATAAGGATATTTCCTTTAGCTGCCGAAACGGGGTAAGAGCTGATACTGTGGACAGGGAGATGCTTGAGGCGATGAAAGACATAGGTTTTAACTATCTTGCCTTTGGAGTTGAGTCGGGCAGTGACAGGATACTTGAAGTCATAAAAAAAGGCGAAAAACTGGAAGCCATAGAAAATGCGGTTAAAGAAGCCTGTGATCTGGGGTATATGGTAACACTTTTCTTTATAATGGGCCTGCCTACTGAAACCAAAGAAGATGTTGAGAAGTCTCTTGAGTTTGCCATGAAATATCCCGTGTTCGATGTGCGGTTCTATAATCCGATACCGTTCCCCGGCACCGAACTTTATGATTGGGTGGAAGAGAAAGGGTATTTCGACGAATCTCTGGGGGATTACCTGAATTCATTCTCTCATTGGATAAATAAGCCCGTTTTTGGCACTCCGGAGCTTCCGATCGATTCAAGGATACAGTTATACGCTGAAATAAATGACAGAATAAAAAAACATACTTTAAAAACAAAAATGTCTTTCGCCAAAGACATGGAGAGGATGTTTGCAGACCTCGGTGTGCCTCATTTTATGAGCAGGGTCCTGGGCAGGATATATTATACGGAAGCTTTTCAGAGATATGTAATAGAGACGGGCCTGGCTTCCAGGATGAAAAAGTTCCTCAAGCTGAAAAGGGAAAAAGCCCGATGAATATTTTCACGCTGACCATGACTCCCATAAATCCTCCGCATGATGATGCCGCTAAGAATATCGTGCTGGATGTCGCGAAACGTCTTAAGGATCGAAGGTTCTTTTTTATTTCGTCCTTTTTCGACAGGGATTTTACGCATGAAGATAATATATATTTTTTCCGGTCCCCTTTTCAGAGAACAGGCAAACATAAAATGCCGCGTTTTCAGAAACTGTACGCAGCGCTTTGCATACTGGTCAACATCAGAAATATAGAAGTACTGCAGTTTTTCGTCACGCCGCAACCGTATTTTTCAAGATTTTTTAGATGGCTTATTAAGAAAACATCTAAAAAGTCCATACAGATAATACCTTCGATATATACTCTGCAGAATAAGAACGAAGCGGAGGACATCCCCGGTCTTTTTTTCGGTGATAATGTGGTAGTATATTCGGATTTTACCAGGGATAAACTTAAGGGCATGGGAGTCCGCAATGTAACAAGGATATATCCCGGAATAGACACCGGCAAGTTCTCGGAAGGACATGAGCGGAGAGAAGACGATACATTTAAAGTTTTATACCCGGGGACTTACAAGACCCTTAGAAATGCGTATTCTTTTCAGAAGTTCATCGCTATTGTCCATAAAGTTATGGAAGCGATGGAGAATGTTAATTTCGTTATGGCCTGCAGGATCCGGACAAAAGAAGACATTGTTCTTGAGGCGGGTTTTAAGGAAGCATGTGAAGGATCCGGTGTTCTTGGAAACTTCACTTTTTTAAATACGATAGAAGATATGCCGTCCTTATTCAGGAGCTGTGATCTAGGGATCATGCCTATGTGTCGCGCTACCGGAGGGGTTTTAGAGATTCCCATGGTGCTTCTCGAGGCAGCGTCTTCCTTCAAGCCGGTCATATACGGGAATGTGCCTCCAATGAGCGAATTAAGCGATAGATCTCTGGGAATTATGTTATCTGATAGTTCGCCTGAAAGCTATGCGGATCAGATCATCCAGCTTCTCAGAGATAGAGAAGCCGCGCGTCTTGTCGGCAGCAGATCCAGGAAGGCTGTCTTGGAGCATTTTAATGTTGACGACATGGCAGATAGATACGAGGAGCTTTACAGATCGCTTGAAAGGAGTAGTTAGCGGGTATGGAGAATGTGCGATATTTTTTAAGTGATGAACATAAGGTTGATCCGAATACCTCGGCCATTCTTGAGCAAATGGCCATGGTAACCGGTGTAGTCAGGCCTATTGTCGCGCTTCCGGACCTTCATTTCAAATATTCATATCATACCCCTACGGGGGTGGCCGTCCTGAGCAAAAGCACCATAATACCCAAGTTCGTGAACGCGAATTGCGGCATGACTTTTATAACCACACCGTTTTTTAAAGACGATATAGATGAAGAAAAACTCGATGGTGTTTTTAATTATCTGAGAAAGAAAATATCCGTTTCTACCCGCCTGGAGCCGGTCATATCGAAACGAGATCTTGAAGATATAGTCACAAAAGGGGCTGAGTGGACTTTTTTACGCGAGGGCCTGGATCCTGAAGACCTGAAAAATTTTGAAAATGAAGGCGATCTTTTTAAAGGTAGCGGGAAATCCAACGATGAGATCATGTCCTACGTGCCTCAGGTATGCCGGGATGTGGGGCTTTTAAGCCTGGGGGTACTTGGGTATGGTAATCATTTTATAGAGATGCAGGTAGTGAATAGAATAGCGGACAAAGAGACTGCCGGACTTTTTGGCATATCGGAGAAGCAGGTATGTTTTATGATACATAGCGATTCCCGGGCTTTCGGGCAAGCTCTTATAGACTTCTATTCTGAAAAATCCAAGAAACTTCTCGGCCTTCAGCAGGCATATAAAAAAATACATTACTCTGTTCTGGCTTCAGAGAAAATACCGCTGTTCGCAAAAAAGGGTTTTGACAGGCTCAATTTTCATCTTAACAGGATGAAGTCTACCGTTTACTGGAAAGCTGATAAGTTCACAAGAAAAGAAAAGTCCGAATTCGGTTTTTTTGAAGCCGGTTCTAAAGAAGCCGAAGCTTATTTGATGAGCACATATTGCGCGATCAATTATGGATATGCCAATCGGGCTTATTTGGCGTCGCTGATACGTGACGCGCTGAAAGAAGGATTGAATGAAAAGGACGCGGAGATACACATCCTCCATGACGGGAACCACGATTCTCTGCAAAAAGAAAATATTGACGGGGAAGAATATTTCGCGCATCGTAACGGCGCGGCGAGAGCCATGCCGGCGTCATATTATCCAAACCACCCCGTTTTTTCAAAGACGGGCCAGCCCGTGCTTCTTCCAAGTTCGCTGGGAAGGCCGTCTTTTCTATGCGCGGCTAAAAAGGGATGCAGGGAGTCTTATTATTCCACATGTCACGGAGCGGGGCGATCGATGGACAGGGGAGAAGCCAGAGAAAAGTTTGATGCCGAAAGCATGTTCTCTGAACTGGAAGCGGCCAATATGAAGGTTTATGATTATGGAAAGGGTAAAGCCCAGGAGGAATCCCCGGGATCTTTTAAGAACGCGGAACATGTCTTAAAGGCCATGTCGGACAACGATATAGCGCAGCCTGTGGCTAAAATGAAACCCGTCGCCGCTCTCAAAGGATGGAGGTGATATGATAATCACTTTCTCGGGGCTGGATGGCAGCGGAAAAACGACATATTCACGCATGGTCACCGATCATATTCACAGGAGCGGCAAAAAATGCGGAAGTTTCCATGTTATAAAGGATTCAATATCACATTTTTTTACACACAAAGTAGTCGGCGGGATATATGGTAAAGCTAAAGATGGAGCTGAAGCGGCCCTGAGGGAGAAGGATAAAAGCTTTAGATCTAAGACGATAGCGCTTGTCAAAAAAAGCTTTCTGGTGGCTGATATTTTATTGTTCAATATACGGTACGGCGGGATCAAGGGCAAAAAGGATAGGGTCCTGGTCGCTGACAGGTATTTTTATGATGAACTTGTCCAGGCGGCATATTTGGGCATTTCAGGTAAGCTGTTCGAACGGGTTTACAAAAAATTAATAATAGATCCTGATATAGCATTTTTTGTCGAGCTTGCTCCCGAGAAAGCATATGGAAGAAAGAAAGAATATGACATTGAATATTTCGAGGCTAAGAGCATCATATATGAAGGTGTGTGTAAAAGCGCCGGTTTTCAGGTACTATCCGATCTATCCCTGCCCGAGGCCGAATGTTTTATAAAAAACAGGATAGACGATACATTCAAAAATTCATAGTTATGACGACTTTCGGAAAAAATCTATTTTACGCGTTAAGCATTGTGATAATAACGGCGCTTTTTGTGCCCTTTATAAGGGCAAATAGCGAGTACTTGAAAAGAATATCTGAAATAACACCGGGAATGCTCATGGCGCTTATAGGTCTCAGTCTTGTCAGCAGGCTTCTGGCAGGACTTAAGATAAAAACGGTGACAGAAGTTTTCGGAGTGAAGCTGAATTTCAAGGAATGGTACGGAACCGCGTCTATAACCAATTTCTACAATTATTTTATATCCAAAAGCGGGACAGCTTTGGCCGGAGCGTATCTTAAAAAGAACCACGGGTTCAACTATTCTAAATATGTCAGTCTGATAATGGGCGATATAATGGTGATATTCATAGCTTCCGGGTTGATGGGCTTTACTGCCTACATATACGGGCTTTACCTGCGTATGTTCGAGAATTGGCTGATGGCCGTGTTTTTTCTGTGCCTGGCGCTCATAACGATAAGCATGGTGTTTATTCCAAAGGTAAAATTCCCGGATAAGAGTATTTTTATAAGGGTTAACAAAGTAATAGAGGGGTGGAATGAGCTTAGACATAACAGACCTCTTATGATCAAGATCTTTTTACTGAATATCGGGTTGATGGCAGCGTCAGCCACACGATATTATCTGCTTTTTGGTCTTTTTGCAGATACGGTTCCTTTATTCATATGCCTTTTGATAGCCCCGCTTAACTTCATGGCGCAGATAGTGAGCTTTATTCCGGCTGCTTACGGAATAAGGGAAAGTATTACGGGCCTCGTTACCAAGCTTGCGGATTTCGGCTTTGTCCCGGGAGCTATGGTGTCACTTGTTGACAGGGTTATCATGATGTCAGTCGCTTTTGTTCAGGGTCCGATCTTTAGTTTTCTGTTTATAAAGCGAAGCGGCATTAAACCAGATGGAGAAAGCTTATGATCATGGTAAAAAATCCCGGCGTACATATTTTTACATTTTTTGTAGCCGTATACGCTATTTTTTCAATAGGCCACTTTGGCGGGGATGGATATCAGGATTATTTGACAGCTGAAAGTATAGTCCTTGATGGAAATCTTTCTCTTTATGACAGGCCGGATGACGTTGATGAACTTGGATATGGACGGGATCTGGGTGTCGAAGGGGCGGATGGAAAAATATACAGCGCGCGGGGCGGATTAGGTGTTCCTGTTATTCTGGCCGCTTTTTACGCTGTGGGGCATCTTCTTTCGAAATTCCTCTCAGGCGTACCGCATGACTATATAACCATGCTCGCGGTCTCTTTTGCCAATCCCGTTATGACGGCGTTAGCCTGCCTTTTAATATTTATAGTGGCGGGGCGAATGGGGTTTAGCAGAAAAGTAGCCACCGCGATAGGCATTGTTTACGGTTTTTCCACGATGGCGCCGGTATATACACGAACGGGTTTCGCCGAACCCGCGGTTATTGTGTTCTTGCTTTTGGGCATAAAGTCCGCTATTTCGTATAAAGATGATCCCGATGTCAAACGGGTATTGATGTCCGCGATCTTTATTGCCGCTATGCTTTTGTGCAAAACGCCGTATGTTATTCTTATTCCCTGTTTTTTAATATACATATTGTGGTCGGCACGATCATCCGGCATAAAGACCGGTGAGATCGTTTTGCACATATCGGTTTTTTTGACGGTTATTACCGCTGCGATCATAGGCCTTTTGTTTTTTAATTATCTGGTATATGGGAATGTTTCGGCTTTCGGAGGAGTTGATGCCGTCGTTATCGGCAAAAGAATAGCAGGCGCGCCGCATGTATTGAAAGGGATCTATTATTATCTTTTAAGTACCGGCAAGGGGTTTTTCCTGTTCAACATACCGGTCATTTTCGCCTTTTTTTCGCTTAAAAAGGCTTTCAGGGACGATAAAAAAGGAACGGCGCTTTTTCTCCTAATATTTGTAGTAAATCTGTTGTTTTATGTAAAGTCTTTCAGAAGAGGGTCGCTTTTCAGCTGGGGGCCGAGGTATTTGCTGCCCTCAGTACCCGTTTTGCTGCTTCTTTCGGGATATTATCTCGAGGGCGCAAAACATATTTTTAGAAAAGTGCTGTATTTTGCAGGGGCTTTTGCCGGTTTTGTTATGATCCTTCCATGTATGTTCGTAAATCAATCTAAATTCTATTTTTTCGTTGTGGAAAAGCTTAGGCTTGACGAATACATGATAAATTTTATACCTGACCTCTCTCCGATAAAAGGGGCATGGGCAATGCTTTTAAGCCGCATAGCTCTTTTAATAAATGGAGAGATGCCCCCATATGTTTACGCTCCCGACTACAGACTGGTGGAACCGGCAGCCGCGTCAATGGAACAGTACAATTATATGGATATCTGGTTCCTTAAAGTTATTGAAATAGCTCCCGCATACGCGCCTCTGGTATATGCCGTATTATCAGTGTTAGCCGCGACAGCTGTTTTCTCGGCATACAAGATCATAAGGACGAGATGAAAGTAGACATACTTGTACTTAACTATAACGGAAGAGATCTCATGAAAGAGTATCTTCCTTCAATATGTACAGCCGCGGAAAGATCTGCGCACGAATGCAAGGTCCACGTAGTGGACAATCAGAGTAAAGACGGAAGTATTGAGATGCTCAGGAATGACTTTGACAAGGTGAAGCTGCACCAGGCGCCCGAAAATAAAGTATTATGCTCTTATAATGATGTGGTTAAAGAGTTGGATAGTGAAGTCGTTATTCTGCTTAATAACGACATAAAAGTTGAACCCGATTTTGCTGATTACCTTGTTGAGCGTTTTGATGACCGTGATGTTATGTTTACGGCTCCCATGCTTAAGAATTTTGACGGCAGCTATAATGGAGGCAAGTCTCTTATAAGAGCGGAATACGGGGTCATAAAGATATTTGTTGACGAGAAAAACTCTTCCAGAGCCGGCCGTACCATGGCTATAGCCACGGGAGCCTTCAGACGTTCTCTTTTTGTTGATCTTGGCGGGTTTGACGACCTGTATTTGCCCGGGATATGGGAAGATGTTGACCTGTGTTTTCGAGGGCTTAAACGCGGTTTAAAAGGCGAGTACGAACCCAGAAGTGTTATATGGCATGACGAATCAACGACATTCAATCGCGAATACGGCGCGAAAAAGAAACTGTGTCTCGCCCACAGGAACATGTTCCTCTTTTTTTGGAAGAATATTCACGATCCCGTTTTGATAGCCGGTCATATTTTATTTCTTCCCCTACGGCTTGTTTATTCCGTATTGAGAGGAAAACCGGAGCTGGTTCAGGGTTTTTTTATGGCTATCAGAAAGCTCCCCGAAGCCTTAAAAAAGAGACGGGACGGAGGAAAAGATAAAATGTTTGAAAAGTTGGAAGATAGAGACATAATTTTATGAAACTTATAGTTTTGACAAGCGATACGTTTGACGGAAGGGTCGTATGCCAGGAACTCGCGGCTCGGGGTATGGATCTCAAGGCGGTGATATACGAAGAAAAGAAAAAGACGGCGAAAACAATTATCAGATTCATGCTCTTATATCTTATCGGAAAATTAAGATATTTGCGGTTTGAAAATATCCGCTCAGATATAAAAGGCGTAAAGGTAGTTAATACTCGGGATATAAATGACGATGAGAATATTGAAATCATAAAAAGTATCAAGCCGGATCTTATCGTAGTAGTCGGAACCCGGAAATTAAAAAAGGAGGTATTTGCAGCGGCCAGGTATGGCGCGATAAATATGCATGCGGGTATATTGCCGTTCTATCGCGGAGCGGATTCTGAGTTTTGGGCGCTGTATAATAATGAAAGGGATATGCTGGGCGTTACCGTTCACTTTATCGACGAAGGACTTGATGCCGGGAACGTTATATTGGACCAGAAGAGAGAAGTGACTCCCGGGGACACATATAATTCCTTGCGGAAAAAGAACATATGGCTTGGCGCGGAAAAGATATGTGAAGCAATAATGAAAATAGAGATGAATGCCGCTAATAGCAGGAAGCAGGATATCAATCTCGCGAGAATGTATAGATCATGTTCTGAAGAAGAGAAGGCTAAACTCAAGGAAAGGACCCGTCAATGGATCGACCGCCGGCCCGCCGTAAAAAAGTTCGGGGATGCTCCTCTTGTCATGTCGGAAGAAGTAGCGGAACGCCCGATGGTAGAATATTTGTCGGGACAGGAAATGTTTTTTCCGAAAAAATTCTGTCTGCGTATCGATGCCGATGAATATCACCCCGATCTTTTTGATGAGTATATTCCGCTTTTCAGGGAGTATAGCCGTGCTATAACTGTGTTCATCAACGCTAATTCTTTTTCCGGAGCAAAGCGCAAGATACTTGAACTGAATGATATGGGGGTTGATATACAGTCTCACGGTTATTATCATCACACATATTCAGACTATGCAAGTAACCGCTATAATATCGGCAAAGCTAAAAAATTTTTTAAAGATATCGGTTTGGAAACAAGGGGGTTCGCCGCTCCTATGGGCCGATGGAACAGGTCTTTAATAAGAGCGCTTGAAGATGAAGGGTATGAATATTCTTCGGATTTCTCATACGATTATCTCGGGTATCCCAGTTATCCTGGTATGGGCGGAAGGCTGTCTTCTGTTCTGGAAATCCCTGTTTTTCCGGTTGCACCTGAACCTTTTTTTCATGGGAAACGGGGAAACAAAGCGGCGATCCTTGAATATTACAAGGCCGCTATCGACGAGATGATCCGATGCGGTATCCCGGTTATAGTTTACGCTCACACGAGCGATATCGCGGGAGTTCCGGAGTTGATAGAGGGGATACTCGGGTACGCCACTGTTGAGAAAGAACTGGGAATGATGAATATGACAGATTTCAACGATTATTGGAGAATACGCGCCGAGGATCCATACAGGATGCCGATAGAAAAGAGAACGGTTTTAATTCCGGACGATAGATTTCTTGGAAGGACTGTCGATCTGAGTTTATACCGGATCTTGAAAGAAAACATAAAAAGAGCTATCGATCTTGAAGATATTACTCCGAATGGGGAGCTGCGCTGCCTGATCCCTAAACGTTGTCTTAAGGTGCTTGTGAGGAATGCGCTGAACATTGTCAAAAAAAACAATATCAGAGGGGAAAAGATGATATGAGAGTTCTTTTTTACAGCTACCCTTCAGCTTTTCAGAATCCCGGAGGCGGAGAGGTCCAGCTTGATAAGACCATGCAATACCTCAGGCAGGCCGGAGTGGACGTCAAAAAATTCGATCAATGGAACGATAAACTTGAAGATTTTGATATTTTCCATGTTTTCGGGTCGGTTAAAGATTGCCTGGGACTGGTAAGAACCGCTAAAAGCAAGGGAGTAAAAATAGCTCTTTCTACCATATTCTGGTCGGATTTCAGACGCGCTATCAAGGAGACAAGGTCTTTCAGTGACAGGGCGGGGCTTTTGGTCAGGCAGGCGGCGAAAAGTTTTTTCCCTGCGTTCCCATCCGCGAGGCGCGAACTTATGCTCGCTTCGGATATTCTTTTTCCGAATGGCGAGGGGGAGGCGGATCAACTTGCAAGGTATTTCGCGGTTGACCGGAATAAACTTTTTGTTGTGCCTAATGGGGTCGACGGGCGTTTCAGGAACGCTTCTCCGGATGAGTTTATAAAAAGATATGGCATCAAGGATTGCGTTTTATACGTTGCCAGGATAGAGCCCAGGAAGAACCAGCTTAACTTCATAAGGGCTATGAAGAGTTTTAGTGAAAGGCCAATTGTTTTCATAGGCGCTCCGGTATCGGATTACGAGGATTATTATGGTCAATGTCGTGAAGAGGCCTCGAAAAATATGCATTTTTTAGGGCATGTAGAGCACGATTCGACATTGTTAGAAGCGGCTTACGCATCCTGCAGTGTGTTTGCTCTTACAAGCTGGTTCGAAACCCCGGGGCTTTCGGCGCTTGAGGCCGCGCTTAGCGGGGCAAATATCGTTATAACCGACGGAGGGTGTGCCAGAGAATATTTTGGGGATATGGCTATTTATACGTGCCCTGATGATATAACAAGTATACGGTCGTCTGTGCGTGAAGCGCATGAAGCTCCTAAAAATCATCAACTTGCGGAACATGTTTTTGCGAATTTCACCTGGGATAAAGTGGCGTCAAAAACTATTGAGGGGTATGAGAAGATCTTAAATGGGAATTCTTAAATGTTAAAGGACAAAATGAATAGAATGAATTTCAGGGTGTTGACCGTGTTCGGAACAAGACCCGAGGCCATAAAGCTTGCGCCTGTTGTGGCCGAACTTAAAAAAGAGAAAAAAATAAGATCTTATGTCTGTGTTACGGGACAGCATAGACATATGCTGGAGCAGGTACTTAAGATATTCTCCATAAAGCCTGATATTGATCTTAATATAATGAAAATCGATCAGTCGCTTGAGGATATAGTTTTCGGGGTCATGAATGGTATGGTTAAAGTGTTCGATAAGATCAAACCGGATATCGTGCTCGTGCAGGGAGATACGACAACAGCTTTTATAGTGGCTCTGTCGGCGTTTTTCAGGAAAGTCAAAGTGGCCCATGTGGAAGCCGGGTTGAGAAGTTATGACAAGTTCAAACCTTATCCGGAAGAAGTTAACCGGAGGCTTTTGAGTCATGTTGCCGATCTCCATTTTGCACCTACCGGGGGCGCGGCCGAGAACCTGAAAAAGGAAAATATAGATAAAAATACCATCTTTGTTACCGGGAATACCGTTATAGACGCTCTTTTGGAGATAGCTGGAAGAAAAGAGGGCAGTCTGTCCCGGAGATCTGACGAAAAATGGCTTAGCAAAATAACCGGCGGAAAGAAAATAATACTTGTCACGGCCCACAGGCGAGAAAGTTTCGGGCAGGATATGGATGAGATGTTCAGGGCTATACGGGAAATAGCTGTTTCACGGAGCGATGTCGAAATAGTGTACCCGGTACATCTTAATCCTAACGTAAGGCGGCAGGTGTCCGGGATATTAAAGAACGTCCCGCGGGTACATCTTGTAGAGCCACTGGAATATGATTCCTTTGTGCGTCTGATGAAAAGATCCTGTATTATTCTCACCGATTCCGGAGGGGTGCAGGAAGAGGCCCCCGCGCTTAATAAGCCGGTTCTTGTAATGAGACATATAACGGAAAGGCCGGAGGGTGTTGAGGCCGGATGCGCTATGCTTGTGGGTACAAAGAGAAGGGATATAGTAAGAGGAGTTGTGAGATTACTGGACGACCCCAAGTTGTATTTTAAGATGGCTAAATCGAAAAATCCTTACGGCAACGGGACGGCGGCCAAAAAGATCGTAGGAATACTAAAGGATAAACTTTCAAAAACATCGTATAACAAAACCGCACCAGGGGGAAGAAGGAAAAAATGAAGCTCAGCATACTTATTCCCGTATACAACGAGCAAAAGACAATACTTGATCTTTTGGAACTTGTCGGGAATATTCAGTTGCCTAAAGAGATCATTCTTGTGGATGATCGTTCGACAGACGGGACAAGGGAACTTTTGAGGAAAAATTTCGCGAACGGCAACGAGGAAGTTAAGGTTTTCTACCACGATACCAACCTCGGTAAAGGCGCGGCGATACGAACGGCGCTTGCGCAGGCCTCGGGCGATTATGTTATTGTGCAGGATGCGGATCTGGAATATTCCCCGCACGATATGGTGGTCATGGCCGATGCGGCAAAAAATTCGGAAGCAGGGGCTGTTTACGGCTCACGATTTTTAAAGACCTGGAAGACGACTTCATTTTCCCATTACATGGTAAATAAGACTTTAACGGTTCTTACTAACATTCTTTTCGGCGGGTCTCTTACGGATATGGAAACATGCTATAAGATGGTGCGCACCGATATCATGCGGTCGCTTGATATAAAAGCAAAGCGGTTCGAGTTTGAGCCTGAAGTAACCGCAAAGCTTCTAATGAGAGGAGTAAAGATCATTGAAGTGCCGGTATCATATCGGGGACGTAGTTATGACGAAGGAAAGAAAATAGGGTGGAGAGACGGTGTGGAAGCTGTAATTACTATCTTGCGGCTTAAGTTCAGGCGTTATTGACAGCTTATAGCGAATATGAACACTTCACAAAATATGGGTCTATGAATATAGCTCCCGAAATATCAGTTGTTATACTCTGCTACGGCGCGGGAGATCGTGTCTACAGTTTTGTGGATAGGGTCTCTGAAATTTTAGACAGGTTTGTTCCGTCATGGGAGATGGTGCTTGTGGGGAACTATTTTGATGGGGCGAGGGACAAGACGTCTGATATAGTTGAGGGAATAGCGGCTAAAAGGGAAAACATCCACGCTGTTGTTCTGCCCAAAAAAGGAATGATGGGGTGGGACGCCCGAAGCGGGCTTGAAAAAGCCCGTGGAAAATATGTTTGTCTTATCGATGGCGACGAGCAGATGCCGTACAGGGATATTGTAAGAGTTTACAGGAAAATCAAGAAAGACGAGTTTGACTTGGTCAAGACTTACAGGGCAGTAAGGCAGGATGGCATTAAGAGGATAGTGATATCTCAGGTGTATAATTTTCTTTTTATGGTACTTTTCCCCGGGATTTCCTCGAGAGACATAAACTCTAAACCCAAGATATTCAGAAAAGAAGTTTTTGAAAGAATGGATCTCAAGTCGGACGATTGGTTCCTTGACGCGGAAATAATGATAAAGGCCAGAAAACTTAAACTTAAGATCGGTATGGTGCCTTCCAAATTCTATAAATGTGATTATAGGGGCTCTTTTGTGAAATTAGGCACTATATTTGAATTTTTAGGCAATATGTTGAGAGCTCGTCTATCGGAGTTTGTAAATTAAATGCCAGGACGAAAGATCTTTATAACAGGCGGTACCGGGAAAATAAGCCGTATGCTTTTAAGCCGTTTATCGGCTTGCGGGTACGACATGACTGTTCTTACAAGAAAGTCTTCCTTGGGGGAGCTTCCACCAAATGTAAGGATTGCGCGAGGAGATATACTGGACCCGCAAAGTTTTTCGCAAGCCCTTAGCGGCAGGGACAGTGTACTTCATATGGCGGCCGTTACCCACACTAATTCCACCGAAAGGTATTTTAATGTTAATTCCATCGGGACGCGAAACATGCTTGCGTCTGCCGAAGAGCAGGGTATAAAGAGATTCATACACGTGAGCACCCGGGCTATTTCTCCGGATGGGGGGGGATATAGCCGTTCCAAGATCGAAGCTGAAAGATATGTTATAGAGAGCGGTCTTGATTGGGTTATTTTACGGCCGTCGGAAGTCTATGGTACCGGCGGGAATGAGGGGATAGAATTACTGCTGGCGAAATTTGATAAAATGCCTTTCGTGCCCGTTATAGGAACAGGAAGGTACAGTATAGCGCCGCTGCACATATCCGATCTTCTCGACGCTATAATCAAGGTGTTGGATATGAATAACTTAAAAAACAAGATCTATACGCTGGCCGGGCCTGAAGACTTTAGTTATAATGCTCTGGTCGACAGGATAATGGAGATAAAACATGTCAGGAAATTCAAGGTAACCATACCGGCATTTTCCGTTAAGATAATATCCCGGATATCGTCGTTACTTTTCGGGGACAGGTTCCTGGCAAGCGACCAGGTGCCGAGACTTATCAGCAAGAAATCCGCAGATATTTCTTTGGCGGAGATTGATCTGGCATTCAAACCAAAGAGTGTAGGGGAAGTTTTGGAAAGTAAATAACATGTATACAGGGTTTTGGGAAGAAGTAAAGGGGGATAGTTGATGCGACAAGTTACATTTTCCACAAAAATGAAGTATGTTCTTTTTAGTCTTATTCCCGTGTTGTTTTTACTTGCTCTATTGGAAATTGGAGTTAGATCTTATGATTATCTTACCTTGGGAGGTTATAACAGCCGGATAAAGAGGCTGGTCGAGTTGAAGGACGCGGGGCCTTACTATAAAAAAGGTAGTCTTATCGCGAATGAGCTTGGTTTCAGTGGAAGAGGTCCTTTTGACCCCAGGAAAGAGAAAGGGGAATTCAGGATCCTTACCTTGGGGGGTAGTGGATGTGCTGGTACAGCTGACAGCAATTGGCCTGATATCATGGCAAGAGAACTCAATATGAATCCGGCAATTACCAGGCCAATTCGAGTGGTAAATGGCGGGATAGGCGGGCATACCTCAAGCGGAGAGAAGAAATTTTTAACTCGCTGGATAAGGCTTAAACCCGATCTCATAATTATCTATGACGGGTGGAATGACATGTATTTTTCCAGGTACCTCCCTGACGAATATAGAGAGCAATTTGATATCTCCAATAGATACTACTATCAGCCGATCGGACGGAAGGTCGAGGAATTCTTTTTAAGACATTTAGCTTTTGTCCGTAAGGTCAAAGTTCTTTCGAAAGAGATCAAAAATATAAAAAAGAAAAAATCGAATAAAGGTAAGATCGATGGAACAGGCTTAGTTACATCAATTTCCTTAAATGAGACGGACGATAAAGGTTCAGATATCGTTTATGTTGAGGGTGAGCCCTTTGAGATGAAATTGTCGTGGAGAAGGGGAGAAAGGATCACGATTATAGACCCAACCGAGAAGATACCTGACAATATGTCTTTTATCTATAAAACAAACCTGGAAGAAATGGCGCATCTGGCCAGAAAACACGGAGTGCCTGTTATTCTTGTGCAACAACCGGATCTGCTGTACCGATATACAAACCACCCCGAATTTTTCATGGAAGATGAAATGGAAAAAGTTTTAGGTATGCATAAGGGTATACGCGAAGATTGGATAAGAACAACCACTGCGTTATACCCCAGGATAACTCAGATAATGTCTGAGATTTACATGGCCTTTGATAATGTGATAGGATTTTACACGATAGACAATATTTTTGACGAATATCCCGAAAAGCTTAAATTCTGGTCCGCGGATTCTTGCCATCAGACTGAGGAGGGGCGCGAAGTTATAGGAAAGCACCTGGCAAAATTGATCTATAAAGATGTTTTGAGGGGAGGTCGTTGAGTTATTTTATAGGAGTATCAAAACAAGCTGGAGTGTGGCGCTAATGAGATATGTCTACAAGAAGAAAATATATGCGATCCTTTTCTTTTTAGTAGATTGTGTTGGTGGTTGTTTTCCCGCTATAACCGCGAGATTTTCCCGTAAATGTGCCGAAACGCCGAAGAGTATACTGGTGATAAGACTTGATCATATCGGCGATATTGTTATGGCGACTTCGGTGTTCGCGCCTCTAAGAAGGGCTTTCCCCGAAGCCAGAATAGATCTTTTGGCCCCGTTATGGGCGAATGAGTTATTGGGGGCCGATTCCAACGTAGACAACATCGTGCTTTTTGATGCGACGTGGTTTTCGAGGAAAAAGACAAGTTTTGGAGCAGGCCTTAAGGCATTTTTTGATGTTATCCGGATCATCAGAAATGGAAAATATGATGTTGCGATAGACCTCAGGGGGGACGCAAGACATATTCTGGCAGTATTTTTTGCCGGAGTGAAATGCCGGATAAGTTACGGTATAACGGGACTGGGTTTTCTTTTAACCCATAAAGTTTCATATGGAGAATCGTTGCATGAAATTGACCACAATGTCGCGCTTTTAGAACCCCTGGGGATAAAGAATTGCAATGGGAAAGTCAGTCTACCTTTCTCTAAGGAAAGCTCTTTAAAGGCTCAGAACATCAAAAAAAACGAGGGTATAGACAGGCCTTATGCAATTTTTCATACTGTTTCGGGGCAAAATGAAAAAAACTGGACTGTGGAAGGTTTTTCCGGGGTCATCGAGCATATTGCTGAGGCCAAAGGACTGATTCCCGTGATAATCGGCAGTAGTGAGGATTCTGTTTATATTGAAAGAGTTATGGAGATAGTATCACAAAAAGTGATAAATTTGGCAGGTAAGGCAGGTCTTGGAGTTTTGGGGCCTCTTTGCGCAGGCGCGTCTCTTTTTGTGGGACTCGATTCGGGCCCTTCTCATATCGCGGCCGCAAGCGGAGTGTTTACTTTGATTCTTTTTAGCGGAATTA
>Ga0172377_10000039_pt1 | contig 96327 bp, 86 predicted proteins | sample Pumphouse3metaG_FD_119749 | JGI IMG/M metagenome (GOLD analysis project Ga0172377, IMG submission 119749) | Leachate microbial communities from a municipal landfill in Southern Ontario, Canada - Pumphouse #3 metaG | ecosystem: Engineered > Solid waste > Landfill > Unclassified | place: Canada...
AGTACACTAATTGTACAAATGGTTTCAACCGTTATTGCGATGACAAATTATGAAAATAATTGAAAGCTCGTTTAGAAAAACGGACAAAATTTTTGAAAAAATTATAAAGTGCAACAGTACATTTATCTTGTCACTGCATTGATTAAAAGACATTTTTTTTGGGGATAGTAGCAGTTACGGGTTCCCATTCGTTGTTTGGCATCGACAAGCTAATTGTTGTGGCCGATCTAACTTTGTTATCGTAGAAAAACATGGATCCATCCATTGTTTTCGATTATGAAAAATACAATGCAGGTGGTATTTGGGAGGGCTTGAAAGAATATGTTACCAATACTGAGTTCAACTACATTCAGAGTATTGAAAATTACATCTTGTTGTGGAATATTGAAAAAGCATTCCGCATAACAAAAACCGATTTAAAGACCCGTCCGGTACATCATCGTTTAAGAAACAGGGTTGAAGCTCACATTTGTATCTGTTTTGCTGCATACTCAGTTTACAAGGAATTTGCAAGATTGATGAGCATACACAACATTACCTTGTCAACTGAAAAAGTCATCAATGAAATTATGGAAATAAGCCAACTGTGCCATGTTCTGTCAAAATCACAGTTTGGCAAGACTAAAATTTTTAATCCTACTCAAAAGCAAACTCAACTACTTGAAATGAAAATTTAAAAGCAGGTCATACCTTGCACAAAACAGGAAGATGTGCGGAAGTCAGGAAAAAGGCAGCCCATATAGGCTGCCTTTGATAGATGAGTTATCAGCGTCTTATCTGTGGATGGCAATACGTTTCGTGATAGTGGTTTTGCCATTTTCAATCCTGAGCAGGTAGATGCCTTTAGGCAGTTGATCTAGCTGTAGTGTTCCTCTATATTGTTTTCCGATGGCTATACTCTGTTCTTCATATACCTTGATTCCTGTATTGTTAATCACTGTAATCTGTAGTTCAGGTGATCTCAGTTGGTTCAACTCCATAAAGATCACACCTGTAGAAGGGTTAGGATACAAGTTCAGACTGAGCGACTGCTGTTCCATCACACCCACCGTATTAATTACAAAGATAGTAGCCGGCTCCGACCAATCGCTTTGACCACACTCATTGACAGCAGCAGCATATACTTTGACCTCTCCGGTGAACTCGCTGTTCCAGCTTAATATAGCTGTACTACCTTCTCCGCTTATAGTAGCTGCTGTTTCCGGCTCTATCATATACGAATAGCTTGTTGCAAAAGCCACTTCTTCAACAGTGATCTCACTACTGATAGTATAGGCGAAGTCTACTGTATCAGGTGCTGAAACTATCATAGTCTGTATCGGTATATCTATCAGTTCAACAACAGCTTGACCATTTCCAGAGTTGACGCATCCGTTGGCATCGGTAACTTCAACTATAGAATAAGTGATATTTTCCTGTGGGTATAGCTGTATGCTATAAGGTGTGGCAGGTATATCGAAGCTACCCTGATCATCGGCTAACACTATTGTCCAGGGTGCAAGGCCGGTTAGTTCAACGGTAAGCTCTGCTGCTGTACCTTCACACAGCTGCTGATTACCGCTAAGGGCTGCAGTAGGCTTGTCGAGGAAATGTACTTCTAACTCACTGCTTGAGTTGCCGCAGCTTCCTATTCCTTCGGCTTCCAATGTAAGTATAACAGTGCCGGCAACATAATCCTCCTCACTTGGGAAATAGGTTGTTTGTAGGTTAGCCGGATCACTGAATTCACCACTTCCGGTGCTGAACCACGTGAGGCTGATATAATCGGTGGCAGTAGCCTGATTCAGTTCTATTTCCATCTCAGGACAAGTCTCAATATTATTGCCAGCAAAAACTTCAGGCATTGGATTGATATTCAGTGTAAGAGAGCTTTCAACAGTAGTTGAGCTACCGTGTACGCTCAGGGTGAGTTCAACACTTTTATCGGATATATCAGCTTCACTTGGAGTATAGATAGGATTCAGTATGTTCGGATTGCTAAAAGTTCCGCTTCCTGATGTAGTCCAGACAAAGCTGTTGTAATTTGTCGCACTCCCATCAAGCTGATAGGATTCTCCGGCACATATGGCAGCATTGTTTCCGGCCCATCCTGTAGTAACTAAGGCAGGAGGGAAAACGATATAATCTATCCATGCACAATCGTCGCCACTGCTCACCATGAAGTCTTTCACATATTCCCATTTGAAAGTATGATTTCCCTGAGCAACAGGATAGGCAACCCTATCCCATCCGATAGTACCAGCCCATTCGCCTACTTTAACATTGTCAATATAGAAACGCAGGAAGTCATAACCTGATTCTGATGACACCTTTCTGTAGAAAGAGATGCTGTCGTTGGCACTTGCCTCGTACTCAAGTATCAGTTGTGATGACTGGCTATGAGTGATATTCCCTGATTTGGCACAGTAGGTTCCTTCATATGCACCCATCAGGGTTATGTTCCAGGGCTGATTACCTCCAAAGGTATATGGGAATGCCGAGAAATTACCTGTTTCAAAGTCGTCCAAGATCAAGCCGATTTTTGTGACAAACGATTTTTCGGCTGTATAAGCACCTGCTTGCAGGCTAAACAAAAACTCTGCTGCCTGACCTATGGGAGCATTGCCACTGACTGTGATATTGAAACTAGCGGTAGCTGAGCTGCCGGCAGCTATATCTCCAACTTCAAAGCTTGCACTATTAATAGTGATATATGGGTTGTCGAATACGATTTCTGCTACTGCATCCATTGCCTGACTCATCCCTTCGTTGGCAAACTGAACGATGATATCGGCTGTCTCGCCTGGGTCTAACCGGCCGTTGCCATTACCTGTAGGATCGGATACACTGTATGTGCCAATCGTAAAAGCAGGAGCCAATGCAGTAAGGTTGAAACTGCTTTCCCAATTATCTTCGTCTGCTGTGATTGTTAATTCAAATGGAAGCTTAGTGTTGTTGGGTACCTCATCGCTGAGAGTGAATGCGAAAGCATCTTCGATCAATACGATCTGATCAGGTTGTATAGTCCCATAGTTTGCCGTCCCATTAGTGATAGTAACGTAGGGTGAGTCAGTAGTCAATGTTACTAGTACGTTGGATGCGGGTTCTACTCCTAAGTTTTTTAACTGTACTCCCAGAGTAACATCAGTGCCGTAATGCACTTGTCCGCCTTCTGCTCCGTTAACCATATTAGACAGATAAGCTACAAAAGGACCTGATGCCGGAATGATCTCAATTTCTTCTATATAGGTGACTTTGTTAAACCCAAAGACGGCAATTTTCAGTACTCCTACATTATTCAGAGGTGGGAAACTGATGGTTGTGCTTCCATCTTGTATCATCCCTGTTCCGATTATTTCACCATCGATGGTAAGGCTTACGATTGCATCTTCGGCATCGGCATCAACTGTGAGTTCGTTCATTCCAAGGAATATTGCAGGCAGGTGGTTAACTGCTATTGGTTCGGGAGGCGCAGTGCGTAGGGTCAATGTGGGGTCGCCAAACAGTATCCATGTGTCGTGTGTGCTTCTTCCTGAAGAGCCGTGCAGGTCAATCATTTTCATGCTACCGTTGATTGAGGTGCCGCCTAAGGTACGCTTGATATTGTTGCCATAACCTTCTACCAGGATAGTAACCATCTCATCTTGTCCTGTCATAGGTGCCTGCCATGGTTGTGATATCCACGACATCATAGTTCCTATGGCTCCTGCTGGTTGTCCGTTATGTGTAGCTCGCATCCATGCTTCGGCAAAGCAATCGCCACTTGTGAATCGCCCGTTGTCGCAAGCTACCGACCATACGATAGGCCATCTGTCGGTATTGGTAAGTGCATTGACGTGCGAACTGGAGTAATTGGCTACACTCCAACTATTTTGTGAACCGTGATTACAGTAATTAATGATAGTGGTACCTGCATTAATGCGTTGTGATATTTGTGCAGCAGTAGTGTTTGGTAATCCGGGTACGTTTCCATCATATTCTCTGTAAACTGTTTCATAGGTGAAGTTAAGCAGGCTGTCGCGTATATAATCCATATGCTGATAGTCCGATTCACCTCCGTTATGTCCACCTCCGGCACCTTCGTTACGTGCTACACCAACTCCGATATTCAGCCATGTAGCACTTTGATCAAGGTCGCGTTCATAGGTGATCACTTTTTGAACCTGCGTTTGTACATGCGTAATATTTTCAGCTGAAAAACGACCTACAAAGACTTCATTATATGAATCGTTGCCGGCTAAATACCCATAATAGTAGTCGGAATATCCTCCCGAGCTGGTATTATTATAGCTTGGGACTTGCTGATGGTCACCAACAAGCAGCAGATGTGTCAGTCCATGAGTGTTGTAATAATTGGTTACATAATCCTTAATAGCTTGTGGAGTAGTACCTAAACTTGCCACATCAACCATTTCGGTTGGCCGACCAATCGTCTTTTTCCAATCTACTAAAGGTTGTACGGCATCCATAAAAGGACCATAGCTGATGATCAACAAGTTGCCTTCTTCTTCAAGGATAGGATAACGGCTTTGCGATGCTTGAAAATTGATAAAATGACGGCTATAAATATTTTTAAATTCAGGGTCTTCCTTGATGATGTCGTTCATGCGTACCATTTGGTTATCACCACCTTCACCTGTTTTTCTTAGCTCAACGGTGATGTTGTGGTATACGCGCAGGATTTTAGTAATCGGATTATATGCAAACGGCATGATGGTTACAGCTTGCCCTCTGAAGTTTCTGAGGATGTAGGGTGTTTGCAGTTCGGCCTGTAAAGCAGGATAAAAAGTATCCGCTGAATACATTTCACCATAGGTGTAAGGAACTGTCTGAGGATCAATCTTTCTGGAAAAATCACCTTTAGAAGGCGCTATATCCATATCTTCAAAATCAGTATATTCCGATTGAGTTATGACGACCTCCATCAGGGCGTGGTCACCTATGATAGAAGATACAGCATATTTTGGAAGGTCAGGTGCACCGGCTTCAGCAAGCGATACCATAGATGGTACACTGATTATGACCTCTTTACCTTTAGGAGTAGTAACATGATTGGTATAAAAACCACTGATCTGAAATTGAATACCGATGCTTTCCTCGCTAGAATACAAAAGCCTTTGTTGAATAGGAGTGGCCTGCTCACTGGAGATAGATATCCAATTATGCCCATAGGAGAATATCGACAATAAGATAATACTTAGTAATACAGTAAATTTTTTCATAGTAAAGAGAAATGGTTATACAAAAACGACTGCACCAAAAATAGCAAAGTTTTACATTATTTGGTGCAGTCTGAACATATCAAATTCAATTAGTTTTATTAATTATTGAATGACAATTTTACGTACCACAGTACCTGCATTGCTTTCAAGTCGGAGGTAATAAATTCCTTTTGCGAAGCCGGAAAGGTCGATATGTTTCATATATTGACCTTGTATTGTCAGTTCCTGTGAAGCCCAAACTTCCTGTCCCTGATAATTGAGCAGCTTGTAAGCAGCTTTTTGGACATTGCCCGTCAGATGAATAGTAACTTGATTAGATGCCGGATTAGGTTGTATCATCAGTTTCAACTCTTGTTCTACAATAAATGAGCAGATATCCACTGTTATTTGCACTTCATCACTACTGGTACAATTGTTAATATCAGTTACTGTTACTGAAACCGTGTGTGTACCAAGTCCTGCTTCTTCACCAACGAATGTATAGGTAGGAGTAGTTACGCCGTCAAACCATGCATAAAAAGCTGCATTAGGTATAGTAGCGTCTAAGATGATAGTTTCATAGATACATATTGTTGTATCCGGGCCCAGATCTACTGGAATCACTGGATTCACATTTAGAGTGAGCTGGCCGGTTTCTTGGGTGCTGCCATCGTTTACCACTACCTGATAAGTTGTTGTAACTGAAGGAGTAGCAACTGGATTGGCCAAAGTGGGATCGTTCAGGCTTTCGGCTGGTGACCAATTATAGGTGTAATTGCCGCTCCCTCCACTGGCGTTAGCTTTCAGTAAAGCTGACGACCCTTCACAGATAACTGCTGGCATTGCTTCGGGATCAACATTTAACTCGCTCATCATCAAGAATGAGGCAGCCCATCCAGACCGCACTACACTATAGTCGGAGATGAACACAAAAGTGATAGCTCCTGTGGCATGGGTTGAGACTAAAGTGCCCGGACTACTAGTGCCGGTAAACGGACTGCCCGCAAAAGCTGGCGAACTGGTGTTAGGGCCGTTATATACATAAAGCTTATCATAGTTGTTTTCTATGTCAAACTCATTGAAAACAAATTTTAGAGGAACACCTTCAATAGTTGGTAAAAAGGTCATTGTCAGATCCTCATTACTTCCATAGTTACCGTTAGGTCCTCCTGAATCGTAGAACATACCTCCGTTTGCTGTAACTGTGGTATTAGCCATCAGATACTCCGGGCCTCCGGTAGTAAAACTCCATATCTCGCATCCCTCAGCAGGGCCAAACTGATTGACAGGTATTATCTTCCAGAAATAGGTAGTATAAGGTTCTAAAAAGGGAGTGTATTGGTTGACACCTACAGTCTCCACATAAGGTGGGTTGGGAGTATATCCAAAATACACCTCAAAGGTAGCAGCATCATTAGAGTTCCAGCTCAATACCGATGACATACCTACATTAGTGGCATTATTAGCCGGCACAGGATTAGTAGCACATTGAGGCGGAGCTGTAGGAGTGTAGCAGCTGATATTGGCTTCCCATCCTGCACGATTAACGCTGATATCGGAAGTGAATTTAAACGTCAGGGCACCTGTTGAATTCAAGCCGGTAACTAATCCAGGACTGGTAGTACCGGTAAACGGACTCCCTTGTATCAATGGTGCTGATTCATCCGGGCCGTTATATATCCAAAGCTTATCATAGTTGTTTTCCAAGTCGAAGGATAGAAAGTCAGCCCGTATCATAGAGCTTGCATTAGTCGGGGAGAAGGTGAACACAAAATCTTCGTTATTCCCATAATTTCCGTTAGGTCCGCCCGAATCATAAAACACACCTACACAGGTAGTAGCCGAACCGTTGGTCATAAAATACTCCGGTATCAGTCCTATGACAACCATAGCAATCTGGTTGGCTGTATATACACCCGATGGGCCGGCAATAGCGTCAAGCGTCAGGTTAACAGGATGGCCTATAGGTGAATTAGCAGACGCAGTGACGCTGAATGAAAGCTCTACCTGATCCTGACCGTTCAGACTTGAATGGCTGACCGTGGCAGTGTTTACTAATAGCAACGGATCGGAAGAAACCATATTCATGATAATATCGGACACACTACTATTACCTATATTATTGAGTATCACTTTGATATTGGCTGTCTCACCCGGATCTAATATTCCATCCCCATTACCCGCACTGTCATCAATCAACACTTCCGCTTGAATGCTGAGTATAGGGGCTTGTATAGTGATACGCAGGTTAGACTGCCAGCTATCAGATCCATCGGTAACAGTAAGTTGAAACAGTGCAATATGTTGGTCGGGGACAAAATCAGCGATCTGGAATGTAAAGGCATTGTTCAAAGTTGTAGAAGCGCCTGTATTCAAAGCTTCAAAATTTTGGGTAGCCGAACTGGTCAGACTGACATATGAATCGCTTCCGCTGAGGGTAGCTGTCAGTGCTGCTGAAGGATCGGCACCAACGTTCTTGAGGGTAATATTGAGAGCAATAGCCTCACTGTAATCGGCTAATCCGTTGTTGTTACCACTCTGATCATTAATAGTATATGAATCCAATACTACGTAAGGGCCTTCAAGAGCGGCTGCCGGTACCTGTACCATATATGGAATATATTGTGGTTTAGTAACCACTATATCAACATCTCCCGATGATAATATCGGATCGAGGATCACTTCTGCTATCCCTGAAGGACCTACCAAAGCTGATCCGTGCAATACGCCGTCTTTTGAAATACCAACATAGGAGCCAGGCAAGGCTTCTACTTCGTAGGTGTTTAACCCAATAGGTAGTATGGGAAGATGGCTTACTGTGTTTTCAATACCTTCCACATTATAGCTTACAAGTGATGGGTCGCCTAAAACGTTGTATGCCTGCCAGTAATAAAGAGGACTTGAATGGCTGGGATAGCCTTGTATGTTTACCTCGGTTACTGCAAGGTTTCCTACTGCTATTCGGCCGCCTGTAGTAACATAGTCTGAAACAAATGGAGCGTCATAAGCTCCAAGGGTTGTTTCTTCAAAAGTAGGTACATATCCGTTGTTATCACCTTGCAATGGAAAAGCGCCCACCGACCAATAAAAATCTTCGTACCAGTACGAACTTGGTGAAGAGCCTATATAAGCTACCGATCCTTTGTTGGCTGCACGCATCCAGGTCTCACCTATACATTCGGGGTATCCAAAATCGGCTGCCAGACAGCAGTTGCCCACAGCAAGCGGATACATATCTTCGTTGACAAACGCATTGACAGCTGATTGGGTAAGTGAAGGATCGCCCCACAAGGTTTCATTGCAATGTGCGGAGTAGTTGATATAGCCTACCGCTATACGTTCGGGACTATAACAACCGGTATATGGTGAGCTGAGATATGTGTAAATATCGGTATAGCCATGGGCAGTATTGAAATAATTTTGAGTACCGTAATTGATTGTTGCCTGACCGATCTTTGGATTCCAATAGCTGTCTGCACCGGCAATCAAAGTGATCTTACTCAGGTAATCAGGGTTGGCAAACTGATACTGTTCATAATAAAGTGTCTTATCTATTTGAGGGATCAGTTGCTGAGTATTGGTAGCCGAGAAGCGACCATAATACATTTCCGGGAACATATCTCCGTCCACGCTGGCATAGTACAGGTCGGTCATTTTATAGGATGACGAGCCTTGTACAGCCGGTATCTGAGGTGTGTCGCCAACAAAAAGTACGAAGCTTGGTGCCGGGTCTTCGGGAGTGCCTGCATTGTATTGGGCGTGAACCCAGCTCTGAATCTGGTTATAGCTGGAGCCGATTTGATCGGTATAGCCAACTATCACTTCAAACCCTTTTTTTGTTTTCCATTCAATAAATGGCTGAAGCTCGTTCTCAAACATACGTGGAGAAACGATCAGATATTTTACCGGATATTTGGTCAGATCGGGATGGGCAGGATAATCACGTGTTCCGTTGTTTACCAAATTGTTTTTGATCACATCAAAATAAGGCGAATAGGTGGAAGCTTTGATATACTCAGTCAAGCTGCGATCAGCATTGGTATAACTTACTTCCACTTCTATATCGTTATATACCCGTATGATACCTTGTACCGGATTATAACTTACAGGAGCTATCGTAAGTCGGGCTATCCGATAACTACGCATAACGCCTAATACTTCTATAGTAGCTAATTCGTGGCTGATGAACCCATCTTTTTGATAAAGTTTCTCATCAAACTCAAATTTCACATCGTCTATAGATTGATCTTTCCTCAGGGAAGGCTGTGCAGGCATAATAAAATTTTCAATGCCATAGTCGGTTAGACGGTATTCGGTTAAAGTTGCGTTCAGCACTTTCACTTGTACCTCAGCTCCAAAAGGAATTTCTATCAGGCTTTTTGACGCAGGTAATTTTGGGGTACCTAACGCTCCTGTGAAATAGGCGCCGGGTATTAGGATTTCGTTGAAAATACCACGCTCCGCTTCTACACCAAATGATTCAATAGCTGAATAGGTGTAGGTGATAGTGGTTTTATCAAAACTGTCTTCTGTTACTTCAACCTGACTTGAAGTCCGGCCTAAAGGAATGGTTTGTGCGTGAGTGGTTATAATGCTAAGTAAAATTGCTACAGCAATCGCCACAGAATTAAGCCAATACATTCGATTGGCTTTAAGGAAATTCGTTTTCATACTACCTTAAGTTTGTAATTTATCTGTTTTGTGTGTCCCTTATAAGGGATGGATTTATAAATGCCAAAATTAAGGTTTTTTAACGTATATACAGGACAAAAAAGTGAAACTGTTATGTTAAAAACAGAAAAAAATCAAGACGATAAATGAAAGGAGAACTTTTTTAATGTGGAGATCGTGTCTCAATGGTTTCTTGACTTGATGCAGCTAAACCTTTTCATTACAATCTTACACGGGAAGCTGCATTTTAAAAGGAAGAAAAACTATCAGCTGTCATATTCATGTTAATACCCTTCAAAGGTTGTCGCAAAGTAACAAATTGAACTTGCGGCTCATTAATAGTATCATCAACACAGTTGACTCAAAAACAGGAATGATGTACGATACTATCTTATACTTTATCATCATTCATAAAGCCCGAACTTATCAGGTAAAACTGTTCGGCTGAATCAGCATGTACCCAGTGCGATGCACCTTCTATGGTGATTATTTCGGCATAGGGAAAGTTCCATCGTATCTGTGGATAGTCTTCTGGCAATATATAATCTGAAGCACCTCCTCTGATGAATAAACTAGGTTTTGTGAATTTAGTGGATGTTTCTATGGCATCAAACATCTGGGTAAGGTTTTGTCCAATACCTTGCAGATTCAGTCTCCATTCCAACTGTTCTTTGTCGCGCCAGTGCAGATTTTTCATCAAGAACTGGCGGATACGCAATTCTTTGATTTCCTTTTGCAGTTCATGGTCTATGGCTTGCCGGCTATTGAGTCGATTCAGGTCGACAGCCTGCATAGCTTGTATGAGTTGTTGATGATACGGGCGGCTTCCATACGCTTTCAAACTGATGTCAACAACCACAAGCTTATGAACTGATTCAGGATATTCCAGCGCAAGAAACATGGCGACTTTTCCTCCCATGCTATGTCCTAAGATGATTGGCCGGGATATAGATTGGTCTTCCATCATCTCTAACAGATCGTCTGTCATGGCAGGATAATTGAATATCTCGCTATGTGGCGACAAACCATGATTGCGCTGGTCGGGTATGAATACCTCGAATCCTTCGTCGGCTATACGGCGGGCATAACTTACCCAGTTATCCGAATTGCCAAATAAACCATGTAGTATGATTAATGGTTGATAACCGGATTGACCGTATTTTCTGAAAAATAGTTTCATACATCTTTCGTTCTGCAAACATCCTGAAAAGTATATGCCAAATAAACCATCAGTTTGTTAACTGAGTTCTGACTTATAAGCGGCAGCTGTTTTTAGACTTATTTATAAGCCGGTAGTCCGGTGATCTCGTGTCCGGTGATGAGCAGATGCACATCGTGAGTACCCTCATATGTGATGACCGATTCGAGATTCATCATGTGGCGCATCATAGGAAAATCGTTAGTGATTCCCATAGCACCTAATACCTGCCTCATTTCACGGGCGATATTCAATGCGATCTCCACATTATTTCGTTTTGCCATAGAAATTTGTGCTGGGCTGGCTTTGCCTTCGTTTCTCAGCACTCCTACGCGCCATGCCAATAATTGTGCTTTAGTGATCTCGGTTAATGCTTCGGCCAATTTTTTTTGTTGCAGTTGGAAGGCAGCTATAGGTTTTCCAAACTGATGTCTCTCTAATGAATAGCGCAAGGCTGCATCATAACAGTCCATTGCAGCACCTATAGCGCCCCATGCAATGCCGTATCGGGCTGAGCTCAAGCAGCTGAGTGGCGCTCTGAGGCCTTTTGCAGCAGCTAAGATATTCTCTTTTGGTATCTTCACATTATCGAAAACTAACTCACCGGTTACCGAAGCCCGTAACGACCATTTCCCACGCGTTTCAGGGGCGGTGAATCCTTCCATACCTTTCTCTACCAACAAACCTCTGACTTTGCCTTCTTCATCTTTTGCCCATACAACAGCTATATCGGCAATGCTTGAGTTAGTGATCCACATTTTTGCCCCATTAAGCAGATAATAGTCGCCCATATCTTTGATACGGGTGATCATACTCCCTGGATCAGAGCCGTGATTAGGCTCGGTCAGACCAAAACATCCGATCATCTCCCCCGATGCCAAACGAGGCAGAAACTTCTTCTTCTGTTCTTCGCTCCCATATTCATATATAGGAAACATAACTAACGAAGTTTGCACACTGGCCATAGATCGCACTCCCGAATCACCCCTCTCAAGCTCCTGCATAATAAGTCCGTATGCGATATAATCCATGCCCGACCCGCCATATTCTACCGGAATAAACGGACCAAAAGCGCCTATCTCACCTAACTCTTTAATCAAAGGTAATGGAAAAACAGACCGTTCATAATAGTCTTCAATAAATGGTTTGACAGAACGATTAACCCATTCGCGTACCGCTGCCCGAACTATTTTATGTTCTTCGGTGAATAATTCATCTACTAAATAATGGTCTGGCGGATTATACTGTTTAGTGGCCATAGTATGTGTTTTTAATTATAAAATGATCTCTGGGTTGAGGCAGCTAAATTACTGCTTTTATCCTTTGATTGACAGCTAAGTTGAACAGCAGTTTTTGGAAATGGGCTATACTGTTGATTTACAATATTTTTACATTTCAACGATACAGATCATGCTGTCTAAACCAATTTCAGATAATCCGAAGCATTTATTTTGTTTAGAATATTGTTGTAGAGTTTTCTATGCAAACAATATGTAGAGAAATGTATATATGGTTTGATGAGCTTAGATAATTTTTTTGTTTTTCTTAGCAATTTTGCCGGCAGATCCATTTGTCCCAGGCTTTGTAAAGTCCCCAGACCAATAAGCCGCAAAGGATTCCCAGTATAGCTCCTGCCAGGCTGTCGCTTGGATAATGAACACCCATATATATACGGCTGTAGTTGACTAAGGCTGCCCATGTCAGAGATACCGGTATGATAGGTTTCCATTGGCGGTAGAATAGAAAAATAATAAAGGTAATGAGTGCAAAACTGTTTGCAGCATGTGAAGAGACAAACCCAAACTTACCGCCGCATCGCCCGTTAACCAAATGTAGGAGAGGCCTCAGATCAGGTTCGTGGCATGGCCTCAACCGTTGAAAGACTAACTTAAACATATGTACCGACAATTGGTCGGAGAGGCTTATCAATACAGCTATAAACAGTAGGATACGAATAGTGTCCCAGCCATAGCGGCGAACGATAAAATAAGCCAAAATTGCATAAAGCGGGATCCAGCTGAATCTACCGGATACAAACAGCATTACCATGTCTGTCCAGGGATGATGCCAGCCGTTGATCAGTAGCAGTAGCTTGGTGTCTGCATCAAGCAGCCACTCCATAATGGGGTAATTACTCATTGGTCAATAGTCCGCGTTTCAGTTCGTAATAGGTTTGGTTGTACGGATCGCGTTGAATGAGGATATCTAAGTTACGTAGGGCTTGTTTAATTTTATTTTTTGCTTTCATTTTTTCATACTGTTCCATATGCCATGCATCGCTTCGGCATTTCATTCCTTCTGCTTCGGTCTCATACCTGATAAAGGCGTTTGCGGTAGTTTCAGTACTCCCAACAATGAATAGAACAGGTATCTCGAACCGGGTATATTTCTGGTCTTCACAGTGATTCCACATGCCTTCGGTAGCATTATAAAACTGCCTAAGTTGATCGTTGATCTTGGGATGAAGCGGGTTGCGGATGCGCAGTTCGCTCATGTTATTATCACAGTCAACGGTGAAGATCAGTATGGTTGTTCCTATGATGCATTTTTGTCGGGCTTCTGTTGGATAATCCACGTATTCGAATAAGTATTTTTCAAAGGCCCCCGAACCACCTCTGAAACGATAATCGAGTAGGTGCTGGATAGCCCGGTTGCGTTCGCGGACTGAAAGCTGTGATAGGCTATCAGATTGCCCGCTCAGTTGAAAGATTGTTAAAATACTAAAAGACAGAAGGATAAATTTTTTCATGACATATGCAATTCAGGGTGTTTAATCGAATTGATGTTGTACGGGATCGTCTAAATATTTCCAGATGAGGTCTTTTAGTTGTTTGATCCCTTCGCCGCTAACCGAGCTGATAAACAAATTTGGTATATCAGGTAATATTTTTTGTATCTCGTCTTTCAGTTCTTGGTCGAGCATATCGCTTTTAGTGACGGCTAAGATCTTTGCTTTATCCATCAGCTCAGGGTTATAGGCTTTTAGCTCGGCTATTAAAACTTTATATTCTTGTTGAATATCGGAGCTGTCGGCTGGTACCATAAACAGGAGTATTGAATTACGTTCTATATGTCGAAGGAATCTCAGTCCAAGTCCTTTTCCTTTCGACGCTCCTTGTATGATACCGGGTATATCGGCCATGATAAACGATTTATAGTCGTAATAGGGTACTATGCCTAAGTTTGGCGTCAATGTAGTGAACGGATAGTCGGCAATTTCGGGTTTGGCAGCTGATACTACGGAGAGCAGAGTCGATTTGCCGGCATTTGGGAAGCCTACTAATCCCACATCGGCTAATATTTTTAGTTCTATAGTGATCCATGTTTCAGTGCTGTCTTCACCTGGTTGTGCATAGCGCGGGCTTTGATTGACGGCTGTTTTGAAGTGTGTGTTTCCTAATCCACCTCTTCCTCCATGGAGCAGTATGGTTGTTTGCCCATGATGGAGTATTTCGGCCATTTGCTCACCTGTTTCTGCATGGCGTGCAATTGTTCCAAGTGGCACTTCGATGATGATATCTTTTCCATCTGCTCCGCTACGTTGCTGTCCTTTCCCGGCTTCGCCGTTTCCGGCAAACAGGTGTTTGGTGTATCGAAGATGGAGCAGTGTCCACATCTGGGCATTCCCTTTAAGTATGATATCGCCGCCACGTCCGCCATCGCCTCCGTCGGGACCTCCTTTAGGGACGAACTTCTCTCGTCTGAAATGTACCGAACCAGCTCCGCCTTTTCCTGAACGGCAGAAAATCTTTACCTGATCGACAAAATTAGTGTTAGCCATCACGGTGTGTATTGGATGGCAAAGATAATAATTCCGAAGGGCTGTGTTTAATCAATATTTCGTACCTGTCTCAACCCTTGTTTGATCTTATCTTGCAGCCGGTCGTTCACCTCCTCCTCGCTACCTGCCCCGTCCACATCGAAGAAGATACTTTGTTTCTTATAATATTCGATCACGGGCTTGGTTTTTTTCTCGTACTCATCCAATCTGTTTAGTATCAGCTCGGTGGTAGTGTCGTAGGCACGTCTTTTTTCAGTCTTGCTACGGTCATGTAAGCGTTTGATTGCATCTAAGGTTGAAAGGCGTATGTTTAACATCAGGCTGACTTTTGAGTTCATACGGCGTAGCAACCCGTCTAAGATATACGCTTGTACGATAGTACGCGGGAAGCCTTTGAATATGAAGCCATAAGCTGTTCGGTTACGTTCGATCTGCCTTTCAATGAGTTTGATAGCTATCTCGTCGGGAGCAATCTCACCTTTGTCTAAAAAAGGTTTGGCAATACGTCCTAACTCGGTATTGGCAGCTATCTCTTCACGCATCAGCTTACCGGTAGAGATATAGATCAAGTTGTTGTTGCGTGCTAATATTTCTCCCTGAGTTCCTTTTCCTGAGCCTGGTTTACCTAATAAGACTACATTGAAGTAGTCGTGTTTGATAGTGCTTTCAATGGTATGAGATAATTTTTCAAATATCTCCTCCACATTACCTACTCCATTGATAGGATGATAAATATTTTTTGCTTTGTAGAAATTGATTACCGGTTTTGTTTTGTTTTCATATTCCTGTAGCCTCACTTTAATGATATCTAAGTTGTCATCGGCTCTTCCGCTTGTTTTAGCTCGTTCCAACATACGAGTGATCAGCTCGTCTTCCGGCACTTCAAGGCTAAGCATACAAGTCAGGCTGCTGTTGAGTTTTAAAAGTAGTCCTTCTAAAATATAGGCTTGTACCACTGTTCGGGGGAACCCGTCGAACAGTATTCCGTGAGAGTCAAGGTTCATGATGACTTTTTTCTCGATGATCTGTACAATGATCTCATCAGGTACTAATCCTCCTTTTTCGATAATGCTTTTGGCTTCTTTACCAAGAGCTGTTTGTTTGGCAATTTCTTCGCGGAGTATATCACCGGTTGAGATATAGGTGAGATTGTATTTTTCAAGCAGCAGCTTTGATTGGGTGCCTTTGCCTGCACCCGGAGGTCCGAAAAGGGCAATGTTAAGCATGAAATGATGAGTTGGTTATGTCGTTACGATTTTATAAATGTCTGGCAGATTGCGTGCATGTTCGTTGAAATCCAGGCCGTAGCCGATAATAAAATCATTGGGGATCTCCATGCATATATAATCAATAGAAAAGTTGTATTTGAATGCATTAGGCTTAAAAAGCATGGTAGCTATTCTCACTTCAGCTGCTTCAAGCTTTTTTAACTTATCAACTGTGAACAGTACGGTGAGCCCACTATCTACTATGTCTTCTACTATGATTACTGCCCTTCCGGTCATGCTGTGATCCAATCCTATCAGCTCACGTACTACCGAAGTAGAAGCAGTACCGCTATAAGATGATAGCTTGACAAAAGATATCTCACAGTCGATGGTGATATTCTTGAAAAGTTCGGCTGCAAACATAAAAGCTCCGTTCAGGACAACCAAAAAAAGGGGATTCTTTCCGGCCATGTCCCTGTTAATTTGTTCGGCAACCTTCTTGATTGACCTTTCAATCTGATCCTGAGGAATGTATATCTCAAACTCTTTGTCGTGAACTCTGATCCTGCTCATGCCTTGATTAATTTTTCGGCTTGGATGATAATAAAGACCTACAAAGGTACGGTTTCGCCTTAAATTCCAAGAGTTTTCCCGAATAATTTTGTCGGAGGCAGTTGTAGGTCATGAGTACTTCCGATTCTCCACTATTTTTTTCTGATCAAACTAATACCATCCCGAAGCGGAAGTATGAGTTGTTCCATCTCTTTATCGGATGCAGCTAATTGGTTGAATAGCCGTATAGCAGCTGTCTCACGATCTGTTATCTTCTCATCTATAACTTTCATGCTCCACAAGGTATTGTCGGCAACTAATAATCCGCCTTTTCTTAGTAATTGTTTGAGGGTTACGTAATACTCAGGATAGGAAACCTTGTCGGCATCCAAAAAAATCAAATCGAAAAGCCCTTGCAAATTGGGGAGTATCTTTTTTGCATCACCTATGATCAGCTTTACTTTGTTTTCGAACCCGGATTTCTTCAAATAGGTATGAATCAATGGTTCATATTCTTCATTGGCTTCTATGGTGATGATCTCGGCTTTGGCCAGTGTGGCCTCAGCCATTGTTATCGTTGCGTATGCAGTAAACGTACCTATTTCCAATATACGTAAGGGCTGCAACAGCTTACAGATAAAAGCCAGAAATTTACTTTGTAAAGGGCTCGACGCCATGTGCGGACACATGGTATGAAGCCAGGTATCTCTGTAAAGCTCTTCCAAGACAGCGGATGACGGGCTGTTCAGACGGTCAAGATATTGCTCTAAAGAAAAATTCATCGTAGTGAGCTGTTAAAAAGCATGACAGCCTCCGATTGGGAAGCTTGAATCAACTCCACATCATTCGTGTTAAATTCCTGCTCGGTACGCGATAATTCCAACAGCTGAGGATGTAAAACAATAAAACCTATCTCGTCCACACTTACGCTTTCGCACAACAACTCGATAGACTGACTGCTGCCAGCTTGTAATTCGGCGAACAAAACTGGCTGTTCGCGATAAAGGAACTGTTTGTTTTTATCTAACAGCGACACATGTAACCAGAAATTAGTTAGCTGTTCGGGTTCATTATTGGTAAGGGTAAAAATCAACTGTACACTTTGCATATACTGTCCTATATGTCGCAGCTCAAGAGTGAAAGGCAATAATGTATGAATAATGCTGTCGGTTGAAACAGGCATAAGAGTATCAGCCTTTATCAGGCTATCTGGCTTTTCAGTGATCCTTTGCTGGGCATATAGCATATCTGCCTGAAAAAGGATAATCCATGTGACGGATAAAAAGAGGTAGGGTAGTAAACGGTTTTGTTTCATGGAATGAGTTGTGTTCCCTAAGGTTGTGTTAGTATAAGTGTGCTGAATAGCTTAGGATTGAAAACTTCATTGGCTGTTTCAAGCAGCTCTTCTTTACTGATGGAGTTGATACGCCTGATAGTTTCCTGTATAGGTTCTATTTTTTCTTTCAACAACAGATTGCGACCAATGGAAAGGGCTTCGTTCAATCCTGATTCCAAGCTGATTGCCAACAATACTATCAGTTGTTGTTTGGCGCGTGCTAACTGCAGTACTCCTATAGATTCATCACGAAGCTTATGCAGCTCTTTATGAATCAGTTTTAATGTTTTTTCTAGTGTTTTTGGATCGGTAGCCACGTAAATCCCCATCCATCCTGTATCGGAATAAGAAGTATAGGATGAGTAGAGCGAATACGCAAATCCATACTTCTCACGTATGTTGCGGTTGAGGCGGGAGTTGAGCATAGGTCCGCCTAACATATTGTTCAGCAGTTCTAAGCTAAGACGTCGGGGATGATCAGAAGGATAGGCCGGTACTCCTGTCAGGCAATGGGAAAGAAAACTGTCCCGCTCAATATGTAATGAGCGAGGAACATAGTGAGATATAGGGTTACGCTGGGAGTGTTTTTGATGTGCTGACTCCGGCTCAAAATACTTTTTTGTGAGTGCGATAAGCTTCTTGAATGGAATGTTGCCTACAGATGCTAATACCATTTCACTTGTATCTAAATTTTTACTTATGAAACGCAATAGTTTTTGCCGGTTTAAGCTCTGAAGCGATTCGGGTGTCCCTAATATTGGCCGACCTATTGGATGACCCTGAAACAATAAATTTTCAAACTCATCGAATATCTCTTCTGATGGGCTGTCCTTGTACGAATTGATCTCATCTATGATGATTTCCTTTTCTTTTTCAAGGTCTTTAGGTGGAAATGTGGAATGAAAAGCAATATCCGCAAAAAGTTCTAAAGCTCTGTCGTAATAATGAGGCAGAAAGGTGCCATGAATGCATATTTCTTCTTTGGTAGTATAAGCATTCAGGTCGCAGCCTACATTTTCTAAAAAACTGATCACATGAAAAGCATTGCGTTTGCCAGTACCTTTGAAGATCATATGCTCAATGAGATGAGCCATGCCGTTTTCATTCTCTTCTTCATCCCGCGATCCAATGTTGACCATTAATGCGAGATGAGAAACAGCCGTAGAGGTTGACCGATGAACGAGCCGTATGCCATTCTGCAAAGTATGGTAATGGTATGAGTTGGTTTGTGACTGATGTATTATTTCCCGTGTGCTTTTCATCTTTCATGGAAAGAAAGGAGCAAAACTAAGCATTTTCGGTGAAGCTGATTTTACAGAGCTATCTTTGTTGGCAAAAATACAATATGACGCTTTTACTTGATTCTATAAAACAACCAACCCTATTGGTTGATGCCGCCAAGACAAAAAAGAATATAAAACGCATGATGGATAAAGCCACTGCCAGTAAAGCGGTGTTGCGTCCTCATTTTAAAACCCATCAATCCGGATTGATAGGAAACTGGTTTAAAACCTTGGACGTTGATCGTATTACTGTTTCTTCAGTTGAGATGGCAGCTTATTTTGCGCAGCATGGCTGGAACGATATCACTATTGCTTTTCCAGTAAATATACGTGAGATAAGAAAGATCAATCATTTATTAGCTCATGGCATTCGATTAAATCTGCTTGTTGAGGCACGAGATACTGTCAAACTCCTTTCGGACGCAATAGAACATGAGACAGGGGTTTTTATCAAGATCGACAGCGGAAATAAAAGGAGCGGTATTCCAATACATGATACAAAATGTATTTTGCAACTGAGTCATCAGGTATTTAAAAGTGATAAACTGCTTCTGAAGGGCTGGCTTACCCATGCCGGACACACTTATAAAGCAACTTCGATTAGTGCAATACGCTCTCTTACGGAGGACACAGCACAACGGTTAAAAGATATACGCACACAGTTTGGTGAAGACGGGTTGCTGCTAAGCTGGGGCGATACCCCAAGTTGCTCTGTATTAGATGAGATAGTAGGATTCGATGAGTGGCGACCGGGTAATTTTGTTTTTTACGACATCATGCAGTATCATATTGGCTCATGCAGCCTGGCTGACATAGCAATAGCTGTGGCCTGTCCGATTGTTGCTGTGCATAAAGAACGTGACCAATTAGTAGTGTATGGGGGCTCTATACATTTTTCGGCCGAATATATAGCCGGTGATAGCGGTTTTCGATTGTACGGCTATCCGGTATTATTGGAACGGAATGGATGGTCTGAGCCTGTCACTGGTGCATGGGTGCAAGCACTCTCTCAGGAACATGGTGTCATACAATTACCTAAGGGAATGACAAATAGTTTTCGAGCAGGCGATCTGATAGGTGTGTTGCCTGTTCATGCATGCCTGACAGTGAATGCAATGGGGAAAATGCAAAATCTGAATGGAGAATATATAAGCTGCTTCCGGTAAAATCCATCTTATTCACCTACACCTGGTTATGGATAGGATAATCAGAAACACTGCTCATTAGTGTGATTTTTAATTATATGTTTTTACATTGTATATATTCTGATGGGTGAGGTTTTGGCTGAATGTATGTGTGTCATAAGCTGTATGACTTGCACATCCAGTTATTACCGCCTTGGGTTTGCCTAACTTCTATCATCAGGCTGCAACATCAAACCACTCATATTTAAAACAACAACACTCTAACAGATCGTATTAAATGTCTTTGAACTATTAGGTGTGTTAAACAATACCGTATCATCTTTGTTACATCTTGCGTAGGAGATGACAACCACCATAACAGATATTTCAGAGTTGATATAATTTATGTCCGTTACATTTCCTGGTGGTTCAATTATTTTTCTTCCGCATTATATTGCTTTAACACATTAACAAATTATCATTGATGGAATTAGGTATTGGTATGTTCGGAGATCTGTCATTTAATTTTCAAGACAGGACTTATCAAAAAGCCTCAGATAGGCTTAAAGAAATTGTAGAAGAGGTACAGCTTGCCGATGAGCTTGGAATTGATTTGTTTGCTATAGGTGAGCACCATAGAGAGGATTATGCTGTTGCGGCACCTGAGATATTGCTTTCGGCTTTGGCTACCACTACAAAGAATATCAGGTTGTCAAGTGGAGTAAATGTAGTCAGCTCTACCGATCCGGTGAAGTTATTTCAGGATTTCACCATGATAGACCTGCTCTCAGGGCAAAGGGCTGAGATCATGGCTGGGCGGGGTAGCTTTATTGAATCGTTTCCGGTATTTGGTTATGACCTGCATGACTATAACGAGCTGTTTGAAGAAAAATTGGACTTATTGCTACAACTCCGTAATAGTGATTCACTAAGCTGGAAAGGAAGATTCCGTGCTCCTATTTCTGATCTGACCCTTTACCCCCGACCGGAGAGAACATTGCCTATCTCAATTGCAGTAGGCGGTACACCAGCATCAGTACAGCGGGCTGCAAAATTAGGACTACCAATAGTATTTGCCATCATAGGCGGTAATCCGGCCCAGTTTAAACCATTGATAGATTTTTATAAAGAAGAGTATATCACAAACGGGCATGATCCAAACAAAATGAAAATAGGAGTACACTCACATACTTATTTAGCCGATTCAAAAGAAGAAATAGTGAACGAATACTTTCCATATTATGCCCATTCGATGAATAAAATTGGTCGTGAGCGGGGCTGGGCTGGGTCGTTCACTCCTCAGAGTTTTAGAGCAGGTATGGAGGCAAACGGAGCTCTTTATATGGGAAATCCGGAAGAGGTAACCGAAAAACTGATCAAAACTTTAGAAATGTTTGAGATCGAACAGTATATAGCTCATATTGATGTAGGAGGTCCTACCCACAAACAAAATATGCGCACCATAGAGCTGCTCGGAACCAAGGTGCTCCCAGCCCTGAAAGCTTATTTTTCAAAGTGATCTTATATGCTATTGCCCGTAGGCAAAGCTTTCATGGTGCTGCCTAAAGTAGTACTCAACCATTATATACAGGATAAATACGTACGATTACAATGGTTTCTTTGTGTTGCATCTAGGAACTTTTGTTTTTTGAAGAATAATTCAAACAACTATTTGAAAAATGCGTAATATCGTGCCCTAAAAAGGGATTTGAGAATACTTCAAACGATTAAGCGATTTGATTTTGGTGGTGCTGAGACATATGTCAGAGTGCTTTCAAACGAGTTGAGTAGGGCAGGGCATGAAGTGTATCTGTGTAGCCAGTCTGGGGGACGGCAGCAAAAACTGCTTCAACCTGCTTTGCACTGGATTCCATACTGGCGTTTTTCCAATCTGTTGCTAATTAACATTTTGCAGCTGTGGTACATAGTTCGTAAATATCAGATTCAGTTGATACATGCTCATCAACGAATGCCCATATTTGCAGCTTCTTTGGTTGGGTTTTTAACAGCAGTACCAGTGATTGCCACTGTTCACGGACGCACTAAATATGATCTGCGTTCAGGTGTCTCAAAAAAGATTCCACAAAAAGTAATCTATGTGAGCAGGCGTACCTTAGAGGGGGCTAAGCCTTTCATCAGCTTAACAAATAAAACCGCTTTTTTACCTAATATCATGCCTGCAATCAAGATTTGCAACTGTTTACAACCTTTTGAAATAGGTTATTTCAGCAGGATAAATGGCCGGCATTCTTCCATCATATGCGGCCTGATGAAGCTGATGCCTGTGCTTGCAGAAGAATTTCCGGCTGTCCGATTGACTATCTATGGCGAAGGGGCCGAGTTAGAGCGCATCCAAACACATGCAACTGAAGTGAACAGCCTCTTTGGTAAGCCGATTATCCGATTAGCCGGCTTCATGGAAGACACTTGCTGTGCAAAAGCACTGCCCGAATTAGTGATAGGTGTTGGTAGAGTAGCTATTGAATCTGCCTTGCGAGGATGTTCGGTCATTTCGGCAAATAAATACAGGGCTGGTGAACTCATAAAGCCCGACAACCTACAGTTTTATCACGATAATAATTTTGTGAACATTTATGGCAATACGCCTGATTTTGATTTACTCAAGGAATCTATAAGCAGTTTCTTCAGAAACAGAGAGAAACACAGAAAAGAAAGTATGGCCATGCTCCCTGATTTACAGCAGATGTATCATCCGGAATTATTGATAGACAAGATTTTAAGCCTATATAATAATTATATGGAGTGAACTTGATACAACTTCATTTTTTACCGGCTTCATCCATTGGATATCTTTGTCTTAGAAACTATTGATCTGTTTTTTTACAAAAAACAAGCCTTCGCTTTACTGTATTATTCAAGACGCTGATTTGAATTCGTATTGGATTTAAAAAGAGGATGTTCTGTTTTCTTTTTTTGTCAGTAGAATTTATTTAACGGCAATAGGTTTATGGTCTGGCGAAAATATAATCATCTCCAATGTCTTGATTATTGGATGGCTTTTACTGCTTGTTGTGCTGCCTGTATAGCGGGTTGGGGTGATATTTCGCTGCCAACGGCACCTTTCATCCATAGTTGAGGGATGATGCTGCCCTGCGAGAAGGCACTATAAACCTCATCAGCGAAATTCTTGTCTTCGATATGTTTGCCAAACTGAAACTCAATCAACTGGCCTATAGGATAAGCTGATAGATAAAGCGGATAGTCAATCATATGTGAATAGATGGCCAATATTGGAGAATCTTTGCTACCAAATACTGGTGAAAAATAGCTGTTCCAGATGTTTATGGCGATGTTGTTCACCGCCTTGTTCAGTTCAGCCGGGCTTGCGTTTGGGTTTTCATACATCCAACGCCATACGTTGATATCGACTAAGGAAACTCCCATAATTTCGAAGTTTGACCATATATTATCCAAAGCGGTCAAATGATGACTAATCGTATCATCCTGTTCCATGTCCAATAGCTTCAGGTCGCGCGCCTGAAACACAAATGCCAATGCTTCGGTGAAAGAGGTGTTAGGCACTCCGTTCAGCATATAATAATCCACATGATGCAAGCTGATAGTTTGCTCTACATTATGCCCAAACTCATGGATTGCAATATTATAGCCTTTATAGTCCATGCCATCTCTTCCTATACGGGTACGCAGCCGGGCTTTATCCGATTTCATGACAGCACCCCATGCATGACCTGCGCCTCTTGATGGGTCAACTATGATTTTTGAAGCAATGTGATGTGCTGAATCAACGGGAAAGCCTAACTTTATCAGTATGTTAGGAAGGTCTTTTTCAAACGCATCTTTGTTGGGATACTTTTCTTGTAATAGCTTATCCAGTTTGTCCAGATCGAGAGATGAACGGGTTTTAAAGCCATCGTACCATATGTCCCAGGGCTGCAGCTTACGTCCTAATCGTTTTTCGATGATAGCTGCCACATCGTTTAATACCGGATGTGAAATCAACTCAATAAATATGGCTTCTATATCGGTTACAGGTATTTCCATCTCACTTTCAAATTTACGTTGTATATAATTCGGGAAGTGAGGTGAATACGTATCTATTGCTTGTGTGGCATGAAACAGTTTCAGCAGATGATTGTACCGTGTGTCTGGCTCGGCATCCGCTTTCAATGCTTGTCCGTTTTGAAACACTGTGTTGGTATATGGATTCCATTTGACCTCTGGATTATTGATAACCTGCTTGGGTATTTGCTGCCGGATGATGCGCAGCATCACTTCGTATATGATTGCCTGCTTTGAGAACCCTTGTTTATCAGCATAGCTTGCTTTTATTTCATCGCGCAAACCCCAGTGTGAGATCAGTTTCAAATCGTTTTTAAACAATTGTTTCCCCTTTTTATCAGTCAATTTATCCATATGAATATTGTATTGGGAGATATAGTTATCAGCCTGGGTCACTATTTGCGAATAATTTTGCAACAGATGAGCAGGTGTACGTGTTTTGAACACATCACCCATACGGGCATAAGCCCATTCAAGCCTTGTCCAATCAGCACCTGCTTCGGTTTTTTCTTGTAAACTATAAAACGGGAAATTGAGAATGGTGATAAAAGCTAGTTTATTGGCAAACAGATCATCACTAAGGTGTGCCTTAGGGCTGTATCCACCAAAAATATGGTCTATCGGTAAAATTTCTCCTTCGTCTACATGGAGTGGTAGCTTAAGGCCTACATCCATTTTGTGGAAATTGCCCCAAAGCAATTCGAAATTATCCTGAAGCCGGTCGAATAGAGCCTTACGCTCGTCAGAAGTTTTTGTGCTATAAGTTCGGCATAGTTCGGCAAAATCCTGTGCGCTACCATCAGTAGTCTGCCAGAAAGCCGCTGCCTGACGTACACCATCATCAATACGCTTGTGTTGTGTGCTATCTGAGTTAGCTGAAATATCTATGATAAGTTGCTCAATAAGAGCATTATCAATAAGGGGGTTAATACGTTCCATTTGTTGAGCTTGAAGCTGGATACCTATCCAAAGTGTACATAAAATAACTGCTATCCTTTTCATATAGTTTTTATTGATTCTTTTGTCCGTTTTCAATGCGACCAATTGATGATTACCTGTCGACAGATTAGCAGTAGCAAAGTTAGGTAATATAATTTTTCATCGCAATAGTACGATCATTTTTAGAGAGACAGACAAAGCGTAAGCAGGACTGCTTGGTCGATAGGATGTGATTGAGAAGAATTATTGTCAGCTCAAACAAGCTATATCTTTAATTAAAGTAAGCTTACTGATATAGTAAAACGATTTATATATTTAATTTATCTCATTGATATTTAAAGATATAGCTGTTTTACTTATCCTTGACAAACAAATCCGAGCAACCTCATCGCACGAGCATATTTTGCATAAGTTTTTGCGTGATGCTCGCTGATTGGCTTTTATTTTCCCATCTAATTTTACACTTGATCAGTTTTTGATGATTTGAATTTTTATTCATCAAAAAGTATGATCTTCGTAATTGAATGGGGCTTTTCAGCTTTTTATTCTAACTCTTCTATGTTATCTTCTGTTCCTTGAAAGCTCTTATAATACATCTGCATAGCTTTCAGGCTCATACCCATATTGGAAAACCCACCATCGTGATAGAGGTTTTGCATGGTAACCTTGCGTGTGAGGTCGGAGAACAGGCTTATGCAGTAGTTCGCACAGTCTTCGGCTGTTGCATTGCCTAATGGCGACATTCGGTCGGTAAAGTCCATCAGTCCGTCTATCCCTTTCACTCCACTTCCTGCTGTAGTGCGTGTAGGTGACTGTGAAATGGTATTTACTCTCACTTTTTTATCCCGTCCGTAGATATATCCAAAACTGCGTGCGATAGATTCCAACAATGCTTTGGCATCGGCCATATCGTTGTATCCGTATAGCGTACGTTGTGCTGCCACATACGAAAGTGCTACTATAGAACCCCATTCGTTGATGGCATCCATCTGAAAGGCAATCTGTAGCATCTTATGAAATGAAATAGCGGAAATATCTAGTGTTTTGTTCAGAAATTCATAGTTTAAGTCGCTGTAAATTCGTTTCTTACGTACGTTTAACGACATGCCTATAGAATGCAATACAAAATCAATTTTACCACCTAGTATATCCTGGCTTTGTTCAAAGACCAGTGTGAGGTCTTTAGTGCTTGTAGCATCGGCCGGGATGATCTCGGCATTACAGTTGGCAGCCAACTCATTCAGTTCGCCAAAACGAAGTGCTGTGGGGGTATTGCTAAGGGTAAACGAAGCCCCTTCGTCAAAAGCTTTTTCGGCTACTTTCCAGGCGATAGACTTTTTATCTAATGCACCGAAAATGATTCCTTTTTTCCCTTTTAATAGATTATAAGCCATATTGATTTTGTTTTAGTATAAAAAGATAGGGTTAAAGCGTACAAAGATAACAATTATGCTATACAAGATATTTTTTATAAGACACAATAAATCAGCCTGTTAATTTCTTTGGATATATAGGTTTTCCTGAATTTCCCGATTTTTTTGTTCAAGAGATCAGTTCTTTGGCTGCCATGCGCGATGCTTTAGTTATTTTGTCGTCGCTCAGCATGCGGGCTATCTCGTCTATGCGCTGATCAGCATTGAGTTGTGTGAGGTGTGTTCGGGTTCGGCTTGTATCTTCCCGCTTGAATACGAAGAGATGTTGTTGGGCTTTACCTGCTATCTGCGGCAGATGTGTGATGGCAATAAGCTGTACATGTGAGCTCATCTCTGACATGATGCGGCCAACTTTGGCAGCTACCTCACCCGAAACACCCGTATCTATCTCATCGAAAATAATGGTAGCAATCATCTTTTGTTTAGACAACAAGCTCTTAAACGAGAGCATCAAACGGGATAGCTCCCCACCCGAAGCTACTTTGCTGATCTCTACAGGATACGTGCCTTTGTTTGCACTGAACAGAAACTCTAACCGGTCTGTCCCATTAGGTCCAAAACCCTCTGATTGATGCAGCAAAGCTTGGAAACGAGCATTTGGCATTCCTAACTGATGTAGCATTTGCACAATATTTGTTTCGGTATATAACAGGCTTTCGCTGCGCAAACGGCTCAACTGAGTGGCTTTACTAGTCAATTGTTTTTCAAGTGAGTTTAATTGTTTACTTAACGCATTTATTTCTTCTTCGCTCTTTTCGATACGGCTGAGTTGCCGATTTATGTCTTCCCTTTTTGCGATCAGCTCTTTGATATCGCGGCAACGATATTTTTGGATAAGTGTCTGAAGTTGTAGCATTCGGCTGTTATAGCTTTCTAATTCATCTGGTTCATAATGAATTTGATGCAATGCTTTTTCGGCTTCTTCGGCTATGTCTTTAATATCAACCAAATGTTCGTCTAATCGTTGAGCTAAAGTGAGGGCAGTAGGATACACATTTCCTATTTTGTAAAGCACCGTCATACTGTCTCTTACCTTTTGTACTACATTTTCTTCCGCCTGATTGAGCTGGGATACAGTTTGGAAGAGGGCGGTTTTAATATCTTCGGCATGCGTGAGTTCGTTTATTTTTCGTTGCAACTCATCCGGCTCTTCCGGATTAAGTTGTGCCTTTTCTAATTCATGATATTGAAAGCTCAGCATCTCTTCTAATTTCAGAGCATTTTCTGCTTCTTGTCGTACACGTTCTAAATCAATCTGGCATTGTTTGTATTGTTTGAACAAGCTTTTGTATTCGGTAAGTAACTCAGATGTATCTGCCATGCTATCAATCACACTGAGCTGAAAAGATGAATCGGTCAGGTGTAAGGCATCGTGTTGGGAGTGTATATCTACCAACATACTTCCTATCTCTTTAAGCTGCATCAGATTGACCGGGCTGTCGTTGATAAAGGCTCTTGATTTTCCCTGTGGACTTATCTCTCGCCTGAGGATTGTTTCAGGATCAAAATCAAGGTCATGCTCTGAAAAGAAGCTCTCAAACTCATGCTCATCTATTGCAAATGAGGCTTCTACCATGCATTTGCTGTCTTTTTTATGCAGCACGGTGGTATCGGCTCTATTGCCTAATACCAATCCTAATGCACCTAATAATATTGATTTTCCAGCTCCTGTTTCGCCAGTGATAGCAGTAAAACCCGACTGGAATTCAATATCTAATTGTTCAATCAGGGCATAGTTGGATATGTGAAGCCGTTTAAGCATATATCAGTGCTTTTAGGCAAAAATAGGCAATCTTGAAATGGGTGGCTAATTTTCTAGAATTTTGTCGTACTTAGAGGAATGTGCCGGATCAATTTCTCTAAGGATGTTGGCTACTTTGGTTTTTTCCTGTGGGCTGCCTTTAGAAAAAATATTGACGATCTCATCCCGCTTAGCTTCTAATATGAGTTGCAATAGGAACAGGTTAGAGCGGGCTTTATATGCCTGGTCGAGATACACTATAGCTTCTGCTATGGCTGCTCTTCCTTCATCGGGATCGTCGGCCATGCGGTCGAGGCCTAAGCGATGGTATTCATAAATAAACTGGCGAAGCATTCGATAGCTTGGATTGCGCAAGTTTTCAACTAACCAGTAGCGGTTTCTGTTGCCATCAAAAGCTTTCCATCCACGTTCGTCAGCATTCTGAGCCGCATTGACGATATTCTCAGCGGCTTGATAAAATGCTTCACCTCCAAAGAGTGAGAAACTGTCGAAATCGAGACCTAAAAAGATATAGGCATAAAAAGCTAGGGTAGAAGTAAGGTTAGAACTGAAGGAGTGTTCGTTGAAGTCAAGACTTTGATTCTCTAAATAGCGAAACTGAAAGTTCTCATCCATGAAGTTCAGTTGAACCGAGTTATACGAAGTTTTGAATATTGGACGCTGCAAAACCACATTGATTGCTCCTGTATATTCATCTGATGACACCCTTTCACGCAAAGTGATGGCCATAGTACTCTCAATGCGTTCAAGGTTCTTGATGTTGACGTTGGACCATTTCCGGTTGTTCATAAACTCATATAAAGACGACTGTAGCGCATCAAATGCCCGCCTGTCAGTACCTTCAATAGTAGGAGTACTCACACTGATGTTGCACAGAAATTCTTGCGAATATCCATTGGGAATCAGATATAAAATACCAAACAGCAAAATGAAAAACTTTTTTAACATGGATAAGAGTTTACGAGTATCAAATTTCATTCGTCTTTTGTCTTTTTGGTTTTACCAAACCCAAACCCTCCAACAAACGAGATAATAGCAATGATCACTTTAATTAATAGTTCTTCGTTTGTTTGTAATAATATTAATAAGAAACCAATAAACAAGAGGATGATAATGATTAAAATCAAATTATGATTTCTTTCTCCTTTCCTTTCTTCTCTATCTCTTCTATCCTGATCGTCTGACTTTGCTATTAATTGTGTGATGTGCTCGGTGGTGATTTTATCGGAAATGGGATTCTGGCGTCTCATAATTCCAGAAAAAACTGTTTGGCTTAAAATGCTTGAAAATTTACCTCTGTCTTCTTCAGGTATTGCTTCAAGTATCTCTTCGGGAATTAGACCATCAAAATCAATTTTGTCTTTGTTATGTATGGTAGACTTCGATTGTGATGTTTCATTTTCTGCTTTTCCTTCTTCCATGATTTATGAGAACAATATTTTCGATAATGATTTATCTATTTCTTTTTCAAGTTTATTTTCAATGTATGCTTCAATCAGATTTGATAAGATCTTAATGAATATTTTGCGGTCGAGGTCAGATGTTTTTTTTATTGTATGTATAAGAAAATTCATGTCATTGTTGAATTTTCGATCTAATTCTTTTGATGAAAGGGTTTCATAATACATGGGAAATGTGTCTGATTGTTGTGTGGGTTTATAAAAAGCGAACTTTTGCATTGCCTTTTTATTTTGTTTATTCATCAACATAGTTTCCATGGCTTTTATCATATATGGTTACCTGCATACAAAGATAACGTTTATTTGCAAAAAATGGTATCTACTCAATCTAGTCATAACATTATTTGTTATAGTGTTGAGTGTCTGATGTTTTAAAAGCTGTTTTTAAGATTTATTTATCAAAGCCGTATAAATAGTGTCCAAAATATCTTCAGCCACTTCGTTTTTTGATTTGAGCGGATAATGCTGTATCTCTTCTTTGGTGTTGATAATGCTTACCTTGTTAGTCGTAAGCCCGAATCCTGCGCCACTATCTTCCAGGCTGTTCACCACGATAATATCTGCATTTTTGGTGCGCTTTTTTTGTAGGGCATGTTCTAAGGCATTTTCTGTTTCCAGAGCAAATCCTACCACTATCTGGTTCGCACGCTTTTTATTTCCGAGTGTATGCAAGATATCAATAGTTGGTTTAAGCTCTAAGCTAAATGATTTGGTGGATTTTTTCTTTTTTTGTTTGGCTGTTTCAGTGGGTGTAAAGTCGGCCACTGCAGCACTAAACACAGCTATATCGGAAGTCTCAAACAGGGGGGAAGCAGCTTCTGCCATTTCTTGAGCGGTAGTAACTCTGGTAAGCTGTATTGCCGGATGAGATACAGTAAGCTGTGTAGGACCACTGATCAGATACACTTGTGCACCTTGTCGGGCAAAGGCTTCAGCTAACGCAAACCCCATAGTGCCGCTGCTATGGTTCCCAATAAAACGGACCGGATCAATAGGCTCGTAAGTAGGACCTGCTGTGATTAGTACATTTTTATTATGAAATCTGTTTCCGGTTGAAAAATATTGAGAAATAAGCTTAAAAATTTCTTCAGGCTCTTCCATTCGGCCTTCGCCAGTCAGCCCGCTGGCTAACTCACCACTGCCAGGTTGAATAATATAATGCCCGCGTTGAGTCAGGCGCTTTAAGTTTTCTTTGGTAGTAGGATGTTGGTACATATCCAAGTCCATAGCCGGTGCAATCATCACCGGACATCTGGCAGAAAGATAAGTGGTTACTAATAGAGTGTCGGATATGCCATTTGCCATCTTGGCCATAGTGTTGGCAGTAGCAGGCGCTATCACAAACAGATCAGCCCAGAGCGCTAACTCTATATGACTTTTCCAGCTGCCAGTATCAGGATCGAAAGGAGTACAATACACTTCATCGCCTGTAAGAGTGGAGAGAGTCAAAGGCGTGACAAAATCTTTTGCTGTAGGAGTAAGAACAACTTTTACCTGTGCACCTGCTTTAACTAACAGACGAACCAACAGAGGAATTTTATAGGCAGCTATACCGCCCGTTATACCTATCAGTATATTCTTGCTTCTCAGCATTTTAAATTCCATTTAAAACTTAAACGAATCTTTATGCGGATTGCGAAAATAGACTTGTTCGTTTAGAAACTCATAAATAGCGATAAGAGTAGGTTTTGGCAATCGTTCGTAAAACTTGGCAAGCTCAATCTGCTCCCGATTTTCAAATATTTCTTCTAAAGTATCGGTGTTGATACCAAACTCATTAATCTTCCGGTGTAGTTCTTCTTTTATCTCGGCAGATATCTGGTTTGCACGTTTTGAGAGTATAGCAACCGTTTCGTATATATTACCGGTTTGCTCGTAAAACTGATCCTTTTGACGGGTAACAGCTGTGGTTTCTGTCTTGATTTTTTTAAAGTCCATAATATTGAAGGTGTTAACTTATTTCAGATAATTTTTTAACAGCTTTATGATAGATATTGTCAAGCTGCTTTAGGTACTGACTCTCAGGGAATTGAAATTTTAAATTATTATATGCTTCTACCGAAGCCTGATACCGTTCTTTTTGCTTTTCGGCTATGCTTTTCTCGGCATATTCGTAGTAGGCAATCGACATGGTGTAGAATATTTCTTCACTTCTATCCGTATCTGGATATTTTTTCAATACATTTTCAAAAGTGGTAATAGCTGCCTGATAATCACGCATTTTATAATATAGCAACGCAATATTAAAATCTTTTACTAGTAGCTTTTCTCTGAGTTTATCAATGAGCTCATTGCTTTCGGCTATTCTATTGCTTAAGGGAAACATATCGGTGAAAGCTTGTAATTCCTTGATCGCTAATAATGTGTTAGACTGATCCAGACTCGGCACCGGCGAATCAAGATAATAGCAATAGGCATTCATGAACATACATTCTTCGGCTCGGGCTGAGTTAGGATAAGTTTGAGCATGCCGTTTAAAATAGAAACTGGCGATAGTATAGTCTTTCAGATAATAGTATGAATAAGCCATTCGATAACTGATCTCCTCACCTTTGGTTGTCCCTTGATAAAAGATATTGAGCATATCGAATAGCTCTAATGCTCTGTTATAGTCTTTTTTTTCATAGTAATCCATCGCACTCTCGTACTTAAGCTCATTGTCAGTACTCTTCAATAACTTCTGAAAGTTACTGCATGCACCCAATCCTATGGTCAGGACTATCAGTACAATGGAAATCAGTTTTTTAATCATGGCGCAAAAGTACATATTTTTTAAAAACCAGATAACGATCTGTTACCCGAATTATTACTTCTTAAATGGATATAGAAAAGAATCGATCCGGCTCTGATAGCTTTTGCATAGTAGGTTAGGCGATCATTCAGCATGTGAAACAAAATGTTAATTTTGCAATCAAATCAAACGGGTTTTTATGGATATTTTTGAAAAATGTACGGTAAACATGGGGCCTTTAGGTCAATATGCCGATCAGACAGAGGGATATTTTATGTTCCCCAAATTAGAAGGTGAGATCAGCAACCGGATGTTCTTCATGGGAAAAGAACGGTTGGTGTGGAGCTTGAACAATTATCTGGGATTGGCTAATCACCCTGATGTGCGTAAAGCTGATGCAGAGGCTGCCGCGCAATATGGGATGGCGTACCCGATGGGCGCACGGATGATGTCGGGGCAAACAGAGTATCATGAGCAATTAGAGCGTGAACTGGCAGCATTTGTCAGTCGCGAATCAGCTTACCTGCTCAACTACGGTTATCAAGGAATGCTATCTATCATCAACTCATTAGTTGACAGAAGAGATGTGATAGTGTATGACTCCGAAGCTCATGCCTGCATTATTGACGGTATGCGCCTGCATTTCGGAAAACGGTTTGTGTTTCCACATAATAATATGGAAAACCTGGAAAAACAACTTCAACGTGCTACTAAGCTGACCAAAGAAACCGGAGGCGGTATATTACTGATCACCGAAGGAGTGTACGGGATGTCGGGCGACCTTGGAAAGCTGAAAGATATAGTAGAACTGAAAAAGAAATTCAACTTCAGAATATTGGTTGACGATGCGCATGGGTTTGGTACTATGGGTGCTACAGGTGCCGGAACAGACGAACATTTTGATGTACAGCAAGAGGTAGACCTGTATTTTGGGACTTTTGCCAAATCAATGGCTGGCATAGGTGGCTTTGTGGCCGGCGATCATGCGGTAATCAAATATCTGATGTATAATATGCGCTCTCAAATTTTTGCCAAATCACTACCTATGCCTATGGTTTTGGGGGCCTTGAAACGGTTGGATATGATACGAACCCAACCCGAGCATCGCGAAAAACTCTGGACTATAGTCCGAGCACTCCAACAAGGCCTCGTCGAAGCAGGATTGGATATAGGAAATACTGAGTCGCCTGTAACCCCAGTGATGTTGTACGGAGGAGTGGGCGAGGCAACACAAATCACATACGACCTAAGGGAAAACTATCATATCTTCTGCTCAATAGTAACCTACCCGGTGGTACCTAAAGGAACAATACTGCTTCGACTGATCCCAACAGCTGTGCACACACTCGAAGATGTAGCATATACTATCAATGCTTTTAAAGAAATAAAAGCAAAACTAGACGCAAAAGCTTATTCATCCGAAATGGTTGAATTCTAATAGTTTAACAATAGCATAACCAGCGGTTCGGTGCTCCTACATGCTCAGCAGAAAACACTTCTGGATAATAACAGCCAATTCAACAGCTGCATTCGTACTGAGTTATTTGTGTGTCTTTTATCTCAATCAGCTCTCGTACGGACTAATGGCAGGTATGTATCATTACCCGATAACATTAGATTATGCAACTTATTATTTTCATGTTGAGCCTTATCAATGGACGCACGATGCTGTGTTTCTGATCTTTTCGTCAGGATATGTACTTACGTTTATAGTTGGAATTTTAGCCTTGCTGGCATTTTATAGTCTGCTGCCTGATCCTATACCGGTGAAAATCTTTTTCTTCTGGTTTGCTATGCATGCCGGAAATTTTGTGTTTGGTGGCTTACTGCTTGGTAACTTGCTTACCGAAGGAATAGGTCATGTGTTTAACTGGATGTATATGAAGGATACAGTTAAAATGATCATTTCCCTGATAGGATTTCTCGGCCTGCTTGGTATGGGTTTATTTTCAGCACGCATGGTTGCAATGGCATCCAATGTGTATTTTGAAAAGTTCAACGAACGCATCGCACCCTTTTATATTACTGCCCAGGTGATAGTACCGTATCTGATAGGCTCAGCGCTGATGTTTGTGTATTTCTTCCCTAAGAATATGTTTCACGAACGATACGGATGGGCGGTATTAGGTGTGGTCCTGCTGATCTTCTTTCATAGGATACGAAATTTTGATACCTTAGTGTTTGATGAATCAGAAAAACGATCAATCCGTCTGATGAAAAGTTTTATGATTACGACTATAGTTTTGTATATCAGCTCTCGATTACTTTTTCATAAAGGATTTATGTTTCACGGATAAACATAGTTGATACCGATCTTACTATCCCTTTTACCGGATCAGCTTATGGACAGAGCTGCTATCCTGATAGTCTAATCGAATAAAATATATTCCTTCGGGTAATGCGGAAGTGGGAACAGTTATATCAGTTTGATCTAATTCCTCTGACTTATACATCAACCTTCCACTCAAGTCATACACTGTCACTGTTTTAATACGTTTTGATGCTTGGATATATGTCGTCCCTTGCCTGTCAGGATTTGGGAATAGGGTTACTTTCTCCACCATATTCTTTGAAGTACCTACGGTTGATACACATGAAAGCTCGGCTTCCCAGCCCGGCCTTGTAACAGATATATCCGAGTGAAACTGAAATGTAAGAGCTCCGTATGAGTTTTCGGCTATGATGGTTCCGGGCGAGTCGGTGCCACACCATGTACCTAATAAGGGAGACAAGGTATTGGGCCCATCATAGATCTTCAACCAATCCCAGTTGCAGTTGATATTAGCCTCTATGTCGAACATGGTGAAATTTACTCGTATAGCTGAGTCTTCACTGTTGGGATAAAAAGTTGTGATAAAGTCTTGATTGTTCCCATAATTGGTATCTTTACCACCCGGATCAAGAAAAGTCCCTTCACAGGTAAAAAAGATACCGTTGGTCATCACATAATAAGACGATACCCGTATTACATTTTCTTTTGTAAGAGTATCCGATTCGCCAGAGGAAGAGGTAATTATCAGCGACACATCAAATTCACCGGTTTGGGGATATACTATGTTTGCAGGATTTTGTTGAGAAGATGTCTCCGGTATTCCTCCCTCGAAATGCCATTCCCAGCTGATGATATTTTGGCCGTATGAGGCATCGAAAAAGCTAACCTGACCACCTTTGCTGATGTCATATTCGCTGGCTGTGAAATCGGCTATAATAGTGCCAGGTATCAGCTGGATATCCATTTCTTTTCTTTCGCCGTCTGCAATCTCAACATTACTTATTGTATGTGGATGATAGCCTTCTGCGGTGAATACTAATGTATAAGTACCTGCTTTTACCAATCGGTGATAGTTACCTGCAGGAAGGAAAGAATACACAAAAGAATTATCTAACTCATGGTTCAGCAACTCTACTTTTGCCCGTATTGGAGCTCCACTTACAGCATCGGTAATAGTTCCGTGGAATCCAAATGTGCTTTGTTGCATATAGTTCAGCAGTGAGCGGTAGTTATATCCCCAATAGGCTGGCAGTTGAGCCGGCGGTAAGGTTTTGATATTGGAAATCTCCATAGTCACTTCGCGACAATAATGAAAGTAGTTCATAAAGTCTTGTCTGCCTCCACTGATGGAATACCAATCGTATCCGTTGGTAATACCGTTATCTAAATAGGTCATATAGCCCGGTGGACTGTAATATTGGGCTGTGTCGGCATATTCGCGCGATACCGTGATCCACCAATCGTTGTCGGCATGGCGGCGACTCCATGTATCGTATGGATAATTGATCACCTCGACACCTCCATGAGTATTAGCTGACATGATAAAACTGCGCTCCTCAGCAAAGTCCATGAAAAATATTGTTTCTTCCTGCCATGCATTCCCATCTGGATTAGGGCCGTCTTCAGGATCGGGATAGTTTCTGTTCAGATCAATATTATTGGCATTCCCCCTGCGTGAGCCGTTCACCGTATGATTACCTCCCCAATAAGTTCCATTAGGATTGGATAGCGGATTGATCCAGATATCCAATCCGTTTATCAATTGAGTGATCTGGCTGTCAGTACCATAATTCATCAACAAATGTTCTATCAGTCGAAGGAGTAAGATATATCCTGTAGTCTCATCGCCATGTATGGTGCCAGTATAAAGAAACTCAGCCTTCCCCTCAGGATTACCGTTGTTGATCCGCGCAGCCAACAGCTTACGCCCACTGTTTAATATGCCTATGGTGTGAATAGAGCAGAGATCAGGATAATTACTTTCAAAGGCATACATCAGCTCTTCATAAGCTTCATAAGTAGGGTAGTAGTCCCAACTGCCTCCTATTCGAATCTCATCAGTCCCCATCATCAGAGGCTCATCAGCAAGCAAACCGGGAGGATTGAGTAAAACAGGTCTAAAACCAGCTGCAAGCAATGCTTGATATTGGTTTGGATTGGCATAAGCAATAAGATAGTCTTCATAAACCTTGTCAATAGATATCATTTTCGATAACAAAGCAATTTGTTTAGTTTGTAGAGTATCTAAGCGGAAGTAGTACTCCTGACGGGCTTCTTGCAGACTGTCTAATGATTGACTACTTGCTGAAAAAGAAAATGTGATCAACAGCAAGTAAACAGCCGTCACACTACGTAAAAAACCATTCATAATTTTTTGAATTTAGTTTGTGTTAAATTGTTGCCATGCCTTTTTAATAGCCTGAAGTGTCGTATCGCTGACGCTTACAAGAGGAAGCCTGAGCTGGTTTTGACACATTCCCTTTTCGGATAGGAATGCTTTTACTCCTGCCGGATTTCCTTCCACAAAGAGCAAGTCAATCAATGGGAGCATGCGATAATGTAGCTTGAGAGCTAAAGCCGTTTCATCCGCTAATGTCTGACGCACCATAGTCGAAAATTCTTTAGGAAATGCGTTGGCTGCCACCGAGATAACTCCTGTAGCACCAAGGCATATCATTGGAAAAGTCAAGGCATCATCACCCGAGATAAGTTCAAAATGAGGAGGCTTATGTGCAATAATATGCATGATCTGATCTAAATTTCCTGATGCTTCTTTAATAGCAATAATATTGGAATGTGCATTAGCCAGACGTAGGGTTGTCTCGGCACTCAGATTACTGCTTGTTCTTCCCGGTACATTATACAGTATGATTGGCACCGGACTGCGGGCTGCAATAGTATCGAAATGGGCATACAGCCCTCGCTGAGTAGGTTTATTGTAATAAGGTGCTACTGAGAGTATGGCATCTATGCCGGTGAAATCAGTATGTGAAATACGGTCTAAAAGGAATGAAGTATCATTACCTCCTATGCCGATAACTAATGGGAGTCTGCCGTTATTAGCCTCTTTAATGGTGTTTACGACCAACAGCCTTTCTGCTTCATCCAACACAGGTGATTCGCTGGTAGTACCCAACATCACTAAATAGTCAACACCTTGGGTAATGACATCATCCGTGAGAGTAGCAAGCGAGTTGACATCTATTGAGCCGTCTGAACGGAAAGGTGTAATTAGTGCAACACCAGTGCCTCGAAAATGTGATGCTGTTTGCATGATATAATGTTTTGGTAATAAGCTATATTTTTTGATTCAGATTTTATTTTCCGCCTAACGCATTCAGATAGCTTCGGCATTGTAGTAAGCTGTCTTGTATGCTTAACGGCTGACTATCGTAAATTTGTAAACTATATATGTGGCTGTTTGCCTCAGCTTGTATGAACGATTTGATCAGAGACTCATTTAAAACAGCTACCCAATCTAAATAAAGATTCTTTGATTGACAAGTGTTTATCAGTAAATCGGACGTACTCTGGCGGATCAATTCAGCTATATGTTCGTCAGGAGTGCCAAAACGACTAAAGGCATGAGGCGAGAAACATCTCAGTTTTATTTTGTGATAATCGTATTGAAACACTGTCTTTTCCAAAATAAAATTGAGGATAAATATCTCTTTTTCTGCTTCAAAATCCTGTACCATCCATCGGATAGTCTTTTGAATTGCTTGCTGTGAAGCACAAGTCAGCAGTGTGATGCTTCGCATATCGCTAAATCGTTGCAACATAGGCTGCTTGATAGGTAAGGCAAGTGCTTTTCTGATTTTGCGGGAGATAAAAAACTTCTGTATTCCACTCATCGGGCTTACTGATTTTGAAACAGTAAAAGTACATAATTTGGCCAAGTTGTAAAATGTGATACTTTAATCAGTATATATGTTTTGACAAGTCGGATAGGTATTCAATACATGTTTTTTTCTGTTATTTTGTTGTCTAAAAAAAGCATAGTGAGAATTACTGTCTTAGGTAGCGGTACTTCACAGGGAGTGCCTGTAGTAGCTTGCCCTTGTGCTGTCTGCCATTCAACGGATGAAAAAGATAAACGACTTCGCTCGTCTATTATGATAGAAGAAAACGATACGGCTGTTGTAATTGATGCCGGTCCTGATTTTCGACAGCAAATGCTTCGTCAGCAAGTAAAACAACTGGACGCCATACTGATCACTCATACACATAAAGACCATATTGCCGGTTTAGACGATGTGCGCTCATTTAATTATCTCAGTCAAAAACCTATGACGGTGTATGCGACTAAAAAAGACCAGCAGGCAATCATGCGAGAGTTTTTTTATGCCTTCACCGAACAGCCCTATCCGGGTGTACCCAGAATCCAGTTTCAAGATCTGACTGAAACGCCTTTCAAAATAGGCTCATTAGAAATTATTCCGTTGAAAGTGATGCATATGCGATTGGAAGTATTTGGTTTTCGACTGAAAGACTTTGCGTATATAACCGATGTCAATCATATACCAGATAAAACTATGAAACTGTTAGAAGGAGTAAAGGTGATCATCCTTGATGCGCTGCGAAAAGAAAAACATCTCTCACATTTTACTCTGGACGAAGCTATAGAAGTAGCCCGACAGCTTAAAGTAGAGCAAGCCTATTTCACTCATATCAGTCATTTGATGGGATTCCATCAACAGGTACAAAATGAACTGCCCGATAATATGTCGTTGGCATGGGATGGACTGATCATAGATCTATAAACAAAGACAAACCTATATATGAGGAATGCCCTTGAGGAGGTGCTAAATTATGGCAACAATCCTCAAGGGCATTAAGTTCGAACTTATAAAACAACCAACCAATTAGGACTGCAAATATAATTATATTTTGAAACAAAAAAGACAGGAACAGAATTGCATCAATGTTAAAATTTGTTAAATTAACAATGTGTTCACATCTGGTTCTTCATCGAAATTATCAATTGCCTGATTCAGAAAGCGATGTAATGGGTATAATGTCTTGAATGTTTGGACTGCTGTTGAGATAAGTTTTTCGGTAGTCAGTATGTCTGGATTAAACCCTCTGGTTGCTACATAATTTTTGTATTTGAGTTGATCGATCCCTTTAAAGTCTGCTGGAAAGCCTTTAGGCGGTCGTTTAAGCATTTCTTCTTGGGTGAGTGAACCAAAAGTGTTGATAAACTCTGGGTTTTGAACAATACCCATCCATTCGTCAAGATTGAAATAAATTTCATTTCGAATGGCTTTTAGTATCTCCGCTTGGGGGGAATAGACCCCTCCACCTGCAAAGCAATTATCTGGTTCAAGATGCATATAATATCCTGATAGCAGACTGTTTTTTCCGCCTTTAGCTATATAAACCGACATAGTCGTTTTATAAGGTTGTTTGTTTTTTGTGAATCTCAGGTCACGATATTGCCTGAAAAGACAGTTTTTTGCTTCTATAGGCCCTAAATCAGGATCGAATTTGCGTATGCCCGAAATTATAGCATCGGTAATGCTAATAAGCTCCTGACGTCTCTTCTCATATAAGGCACGGTGTTCTTCAAACCATGCTTTGTTATTGTTAGCGGCAAGCAGCCGTAAAAAATCAAGTATGTTATTTCTCATCTCATTTCCTTTGGTGCAAAAATAGTTTTTCTTCGTATTTTTAACCAAAATTCTATATGCTGTATGTGGAAGTCAAAAATTCTATGGGTATGCTTCATATTCTTTCCGGCTACTTTACTTGCCTTTGAGGGTATTGGTTCTATAGGCGGTCGTTCGGCTGCAATGGGTAACGCATCAGTTGCATTGACCGATTTTTGGGCTATCCAAAACAATCCTGCAGGTATTGCATTGCAACAAAATATTACAGCAGGATTTGCCTATCAAAGCCGATTTATGATGAAAGAGCTAAGCTTAAAGAGTGTGGCAGTTTCTGCTCCCATGAATTTTGGAGTGTTGGGAATGAGCTTTAATCAGTTCGGCTATTCATTATACAACGAAAACAAGTTAGGGATTGCATACGCACGCACTTTTGGTGCTAATTATCGCCTTGGAATACAGTTGGACTATCTTTATCATTATATTGCTGATGATTATGAACATTTTAAAGGTGTAACCTTTGAACTCGGAGCGCAAGCCGATATAACCGATAATTTCAGTATAGGAGCTTATGTGTTCAATTTGCCACATCTGAAACGATCGAAGCTGACTAATGAGATGATCCCCATCATATTACGATTTGGTTTTTTATACAAGTTTACCCCTTCCCTGATTGGGTTGGCCGAGTTTGGTAAGGGATTGGATTTTGAACCTGATCTTCGCGTTGGAGCCGAGTACGAAGTAACATCTTATTTTGTAGTACGCTCGGGAATAGGAGTGAACCCGGGTATCGTAACCTTTGGCACCGGTTTGCTGCTCAACGCATTCAGCTTTGATATAGCTGCGGAGTTGCATCCTGTTTTAGGTGCCAGCCTACAAGCCGGTCTGATATATACATTCCCTAAAAAATCAAACTGACATGCGTCCATATAGGAAAGCTGGATTTTTTTTAAGTGGACTGACATTACTTTTGTTGTCTTTCAATCTACAATTGATTGCTCAGGTCTCCGATACTACCCGTATGCAGTTGAGCGATCAGCTGATGTCGCAGTTGGAGGCTATCGCAGAAGATTTAGAAGAAAATATCGATTTCACTGATCTAGTAGATACTTATTTCAATTACGCCGATAATCCAGTTAATGTGAATAGCCCTGAGCTGGAAGCTTTGTTGGACATATACCTGTTAACTCCTTTTCAATTAGAAAGCTTGATAAGCTATATACGTGAGTTTGGTGCTATACTTTCTATTTACGAGTTAGAGTTTGTAGGAGGATTAGATGACAATACTATCCGGCTGATAGGCCCTTTGCTGAGGTTTGAATTACCTCAACGGGCTCAGAAAATCAAGCCTAAGAATGTAGTACGTTATGGGCGTCATCAGGTTTTGATGAGGGTGGAGCAGGTATTAGAGCAAAAGCAAGGATATCTGCCAATAGATGATTCGGCACTTTGGGCACGCCCTAATTCAAGGTATCTCGGTAGTCCGCAAAAATATTATACCCGATATGCTTTTAACTATAGAAACAGAATACGCGCAGGTATCACTATGGAAAAAGATCCGGGAGAAGTTTTCTTTGCCCGACAAGTGGAAGATTCCCTTCAACGACTACTGGGCAACAGCCTACGCTCGGGATTTGACTTTTATTCAGCTCATTTTTTCGTAAAAGATTTGGGACCTGTTAAAGCATTGGCCCTGGGTGATTATCATTTAGCTTTCGGTCAGGGGTTAACGATGTGGTCAGGGCTGGCTTTTGGGAAATCAACCGATCCGTCGGATGTGTTACGGTACGGACAAGGTGTCAAGCCAAATACATCGGTGAATGAAAATCTATTTTTCAGAGGTGCGGCAGCTACATTTGGTTGGAAACCCTTTGAGTTCACTGCCTTCTATTCCAATAAAAACATTGACGCCAGTGCTGCTGTTATCGACTCAGTTTCAAGCGAGGTGCATACAATCACAAGTCTGGTAGAAACCGGATTACACCGAACCGTGAACGAACTACTGAAAAAGGGTAGCATTAACCAACAACTCTATGGGGCAAGACTAGCATATAGGTCGCAGAGAATAGAGATAGGTTATACTTTGCATCAGACCGTTTTGAGTGCATCGCTCATACCGCGCATAGTCCCATATAACCAATTCAGGTTCATGGGAAACAAACTCTTTAATCAAGGCCTGGATTATAGAGTGGTTTTTTCCAGGATGATACTTTTTGGAGAGTTAGGTCGAAGTGATAATGGAGGTATGGCAGCAATAGCCGGCTTTATGGCACAGCCAGCTGGCTTTGTACAGATTGCAATGGCATATCGCGACTATCAAAAAAATTATCAAAATCTTTTTAGTACTGCCTTTTCCGAAGGCACATTGCCTAATAATGAAAGAGGAATATTTACCAGTATCTCGGCAGGAATCCCTGGTGGCTGGAACTTAACTGCTTTTGCTGACTATTTTGTGTTTCCATGGCTGCGTTTTGCAACTGATGCACCCAGCTATGGAGTTGATTATTACGTGCAAATAGAACGTAGGCTAAGTCGAAAAGCCGATGCGTATCTGCGGTTTCGCTCTAAAAATAAAATGGCTAACGACAAAGACCCCTGGAACTTTATTGATTTTGTTACACCATATCAGAAAAACACCTATCGCTTTCACATCAATTATCTACTTGGTTCGGATTGGATACTTAAAAACCGGGCGGAGCTTATCCACTATCAAAAAACTGATCAGCCTGCCTCAATTGGATATATACTTTATCAGGATGTGTTATACAGACCAGCCGATAAGTTCTATGAGCTTAGCATGCGGTTTGCTTTGTTTCAGAGCGATACATACGACAGTCGGGTTTACACTTATGAGAATGATGTGTTGTATGCGTTTTCCATACCTGCGTTTGCCGGTAAAGGCACTCGGGCATATCTGATGGTAAAGCTCAAAGCTCATCCTAGACTGGATATATGGGTTAGGGTCGCACAGACCTGGTACGCCGACCAACACACTATAGGAAGCGGGTTAGAAACCATAGAAGGTAACACCCGAACTGAGGCGAAGCTGCAATTGAGATGGAAGTTATAGACTAGTTGAATGTATCAGGGTCTCAGCTCAAAGCCCCAATCAGGGTTCTGAACCAATTTCAATTCACTTTGGACTGACAGCAAATAGCTTTTAACCAATATCTTGCGTGACGAGAAAATACCATAGCCGTTTTCAATATTGGTATATTCTGGTATCTCTTGTATGATGCTGTTGCTGGGAGCATTCACATCAATATAGGTGTTCAGTTCGTCGCCAGCACAACTGATTATTAAATCAACCGGGCCGGCAAAACGCCTGATATTAGGGTCGTGCTTGAGCTCGCTGTTTAACCTGCTATAAAATGCTTCACCCAAATAGTTGATCTCAAGTTTTTCTGTGCCATCTAAGCGATCGGCAGTCTTGGTACCCATCTTCCAGCTCATCGATTGGTGAATAGTATCGCTTGTTCCCTGGTGAAGCTCATCGTAATAAAACACAAGCTGAACCTCATACCGTTTCCCATTTTCAGCTGTATTCCATTGAATAGCAACTGTTGTTGTAGCTGCAAAATTAATACGATTGTTAGGTTTGAGTACTGAAAAATCTTTGACAGCTACAGTTTGGGCCCGTATAATTTCGGAACCTTTATTGATCTCAAGAGTATATTGTGCATCGGCATATATAGGGGCAGTAGTGTAATAAAGTTTTTGTTCGGGGAAATAGAAGATAGAATCGCCGGCTTGCTTGTTCTTGATGGTGATAGTATCTAAAGTGATAGCTGGCAAGGTGTTGCTGTTCTGTTTACCTATCAGCTTTACATCAAGCTTGCCAGAATAGTTGCTTGAATCAGGGTTTTGAGCAAACACTAACGCATTACCAGGGCCAAGAAATGCTTTGGTGATTTTTATATAGGTCGTATCCTTTTCGGTTTCAAGCAATCCATAAACTATAGTGACATCTTTGTAGTCGGCATAATTATCTACATCGGTACTACATGCACTAAAGAAAAGCAACAAACTAAAAAAAAGAAATAAAAACGGATTGCGCATGTCCATAAGCTGATTAATTTGTGCAAAAATATAATTTCTTGATCAATAGGGGCTATAAATTCATTTTAAGAGATTAATCCATCAGTTTTCGGTATGCTGGCTGATTAGATTATTTACTTTTGCATCATAATCTTATTATGATCTAAATATATCAGACATGTATTTATCGAGTGATATTCCCAAGATCACTACCCATGTGTTGCAGGAAATGAAGCAAAGGGGTGAAAAAATTGCAATGCTTACCGGCTATGATTATTCTATGGCCAGGATATTGGATGAGGCTGGCATTGATGTGATTTTGGTAGGCGACAGCGCCTCGAATGTGATGGCCGGTCATAAAACCACCCTTCCCATTACCCTGAATGAAATGATCTACCATGCCTCATCAGTAGTTCGTGCTGTGCATAGAGCATTGGTTGTTGTCGACCTTCCTTTTGGTACGTATCAGGGCAACTCTAAAGAGGCTCTGCAATCGGCTATTCGAATCATGAAAGAGTCAGGTGCTAATGCGGTGAAGTTAGAAGGAGGGGAGGAGATATTAGAATCGGTTGACCGCATACTCACTGCCGGAATCCCTATACTCGGACATCTTGGACTTACACCACAAAGTATCAATAAATTCGGTACCTATGTAGTAAGAGCCAAAGAGGAAAAAGAAGCCGAGAAGCTGCGAAATGATGCGAAACTGTTGGAAGAAGCAGGCTGCTTCGGGATAGTATTGGAAAAAATACCAGCCCAGTTAGCTGCCGAAGTAACCGAATCTCTTAAAATACCTACAATTGGAATAGGAGCAGGAAGCAAAGTAGATGGACAAGTATTGGTGCTGCACGATATGTTAGGCATCAACCAGCTGTTCTCACCCCGATTCTTGCGTAGGTATCATAATCTGTACGATGAAATAAAAAACTCGGTAAATACCTATATCAAAGATGTAAAAACTGTTGATTTTCCTAACGAAAAGGAACAATACTAAGTAGCTTACATGCCTGCTACATTCAGTAAACGTATTCTATTTGAAGACAATCATCTATTGATTGTAAATAAATATGCCGGCGAACTCGTACAAGGTGACAAAACCGGCGATATTCCTTTGGTTGACAAGGTGAAGCAGTATTTGAAAGTACGTTATTCAAAGCCAGGTAATGTATTTGCCGGGTTAGTGCATCGCATTGACAGGCCTGTGAGCGGATTAGTAGTATTCGCTAAGACCGGTAAAGCATTGACACGGATGAATGCCATGGTACAACAAAGAGACTTTAAAAAATACTATTATGCGATAGTCAGAAACAAACCTGCGCAACCACAAGGACTGTTGGAACATTATCTTAAAAAGAATGAAACACAAAATAAATCTTACGTCGCCGACCAAGAAGATAAGGCAGCTAAAAAAGCTTTGCTGACCTATAGTCTGGTAGCATCGTCAGATTCGTTTCATCTTATTGAAATAGAACTGTTAACAGGACGTCATCATCAGATTCGAGCTCAATTAGCCGCTCTTGGATCACCCATTGCAGGCGATCTGAAATATGGCGATAAACGATCGTTAGATTATCCAGCCATTGCATTACATGCGTTCGGATTAGAATTTATCCATCCGGTAAAAAAAATACCGCTGCAGTTCAGACAACCTATGCCAGAACATAAACCATGGATTTATTTCGATACTGACAAATAAAACTTTCATACTTACGTTTGTTGGCTATATTGGCAGTAAGCCAGTAAGATAGCATGGGTTGAAAGGAAATGCAACAGCTTTTGAGGCAAAAGATGTGTTCAGCCATCAGAAATTGATTGAAGCTGTTATTTTTGCATACTGAAATGGGAGTGATAAAGCAAGGATATGTGATACGTTCAACCGGAAGCTGGTACACCGTGTATCAGCCGAATGGAGAAACAATCGAATGTCGCCTACGCGGGAGATATCGCCTGAAAGGAGTGCGTACAACTAATCCTATAGCAGTAGGCGATGAAGTAAGCTTTCAAATGGAACCTGAACGGGATACAGGAGTTATTACGCATATACACGAGCGTAAAAATTTTATCATCCGGAGAGCAACTAAATTATCAAGTGCTGCACATATCATAGCAGCTAATTTAGATCAGGCCGTTCTGATTGCAACTATAGCCGAACCTCATACTACTACAGGTTTTATTGACCGTTTTTTGGTAACTGCCGAAGCCTATCATATACCTGCCATAGTGGTCTTTAACAAAATCGATATTTATAATACAACTCAGATGGATCGGTTGAGTAATCTGAAAAAAACATATCAGGATATTGGATATCAAGTCATTCAGGTTTCAGCATTGAAAAAGATCAATTTAGATGTATTTGAATCGTTGCTGAAGGACAAACGAAGCTTGCTCTCTGGTCATTCAGGAGTTGGAAAATCGGCTTTGGTTAATGCGATTGACCCTGATCTTGATTTGAAAACTGGGCTTATCAGTTCTCTGACTCGTAAAGGGCGGCATACCACTACATTTGCGGAAATGTTTCATCTACGCTTTGGAGGATGGATAATCGATACACCGGGAATAAATGAGTTTGGATTATATGATTTTGAGCCTGAAATACTTGCGCAGCGGTTTCCCGAAATGAGACAACTGATGGACCAATGCAGGTTCGCAAATTGTACACACCGCCATGAACCCGATTGTGCCGTACGTAACGCATTGGAAAAAGGTGAGATAGCAGAATTTCGATATAAGAATTATTTGCATATGTTAACAACAGATTTTTAATATTTAATCCATTGATCATGATTGCCAGGCAGTTGATTACAGACGGAATTATGCCGCTTAAAACAAGCGATACCGGACGCATAGCTCTTGAATGGATGGAAGACTTCAGAGTGATGCATATGCCAATAGTAAATGACCAGATTTTTCTAGGACTGATATCTGAAAAAGATATATACAGTCTCAACGATTTTGATGAAGCACTTGGCAATCATGCCCTATCTCTGGTAAAGCCATATGTGTTTGAAGACCAGCATATATATGAAGTGCTGAAAACTATGTTTCAAAATCAACTTAGCCTGATACCTGTAGTAAATCAATACGAACATTATCTTGGTGCAATTACCTTGCCTACACTCTTGTCGCATTTTGCCTCATCACTATCCGTGCAAGAGCCCGGTGCGATCATTGTATTGGAAATGAGTGTCAATGATTTTGTGTTATCAGAGATAGCCCGCATAGTCGAATCCAACGATACCAAAATTCTGAGCCTGTTTATCCATTCTGAAAAAGATACGATGCAGATGCAGGTTCATCTGAAACTGAATAAAAAAGATGTGTCGGCACTCATACAAACCTTTGTCCGTTTCAACTATACCATTATGGCTTATTTTGATGCAAATGATGATATAGATGACCTTAGAAAACGTTACGATGCCTTGATGAAGTATCTGAATCCATGAGGAGACTACTGTATTATATCGCATGGCTTGTTGTATTGGTTGAACCGGCGGTCGCACAAAAAACTAATGGACACAATAACAGTATCCTGGATAGTTGCCTCTTAGCCGATAAGGAGCAGCATATGATCATTGACCGTATTTTTCTGAAAGGCAACCAGATCACACGGGATCATATCATTCTTAGGGAGTTGGGATTTGGCGAAGGCGATACACTGAATATGCAGGAACTGTGCTATGCCAGAGTGAAAAGCAGGCAAAACTTATTGAACCGTTCATTATTTAATTTTGTCAGTATCGATACCATTCATCATTCGGCCTCATCCGATCAAATCGATATCATGGTAGACGTACTCGAACGCTGGTATCTATGGCCATTACCCATTTTAGAGTTGGCCGAGCGCAATTTCAATGTGTGGTGGGAGACTAAAGACCTGCATCGAGCTAATTACGGCTTTTTCCTTACCTATAACAACTTCAGAGGCCGCATGGAAATACTAAAGGTGTTGCTAAGAGCCGGATACAACCAAAATTATTATCTGCAGTACGAAATTCCATATCTGACAAAAAGACAGAACCTTGGAATGGGAATACAGGCCGGAAGAATGCTTAGCAGGGAAGTCCCCTATAAAACAGAAAATAATAAACAGATTTATTATCGAAATCCAGACAGCTATGCCCGGCAAAACACTTATGTGAAATTGTTGGTCTCCTATAGAGATGGGATTCATAACCATCATAACCTTACTATAGGGTTTGAATCGCATAAATTTGCCGATACCTTGGCCGTACTAAACCCGAATTTTTTGAAAGGAGCCGTTTCCGAGTTTCAGATGATACAGTTGTATTATCTCTTCAAACACGACTATCGCGATTCCCGACCCTATCCGTTGAATGGACATTATTTGGATGTGGAACTAGTGAAAAAAGGATTAGGCCTTTTGAAAAACGAGCCCGATTATTTTATTGCCAAGACTACAGCCGATATTTATCGACCTATCAATCAACGCTGGTATTGGGCTGCCTCGGCCACACTCAAGTATGCTACAGATAAACAAGAACCCTACTTTATGCAAAGAGGGTTAGGCTTTAACAATGATTTGGTACGTTCTAATGAATTGTATGTAATAGATGGTACTGCGTTTGCATTGGTGAAAAGTAATTTGAAATTTGAACTCATCAAACCACGCATACATACGTTTAATTTTTTGAAGTTTGAGAAATTCAGTAAGATACATTATGCTGCATACCTGAATCTTTTATTTGATGTTGGCTATTCTTACCATGCCAGTCCCGATCCTTCCAATACACTTCAAAACCGACTGTTGGCCGGAACAGGAATAGGCCTCGATCTGGTTACCTATTACGATTTGGTGTGGCGGTTTGAATATTCCATTAACCAATTAGGGCTGGGTGGCTTTTATATCCATTTTGTAGCTCCTATATAGACTAAATTATGTTAAAAATATTTTTGTTAATAGGTTAATTATTAATCTTGTACACTTATTTCGTACTATGAATATCGCAATTTTCGGTAAAAATTTTTCAGATGATCATCTGCCTTTTTTCAAGTCGATGTGGGATGCCTTGTTAGCGCATGATGTGCGTTTGAGTATGTATCATTCCTATTTTGAAAAGCTGAGCTTGGCGATGCCATTGTCCGATCGTATCAGTGTTTTTCATTCTCATATTGATCTTGCTTCTGACACCGATATTTTGTTTTCGGTAGGCGGTGATGGCACTTTGTTGGATACACTGCCTTTAGTACGTGAAAGCGGCATACCTGTTTTAGGTATCAACACCGGACGTATGGGATTTTTATCCAGCGTTTCTCGTCAGGAAGTGGCTCAAGCTATTGAGGCTATTTTTAATCAACGCTATACATTGGAAACGCGTAGCCTGCTGATGTTGGAGCAGCCAGCCGATTTGTTTGGTAATTTGAATTATGGCCTGAACGAGCTAACAATTTTCAGGCATGAAGATGCTTCCCTGATAGTGATACAGGTGTTTGTCAATGAGGTGTTTGTGAATTCCTATTGGGCTGATGGCCTGATCATTGCTACACCAACCGGTTCAACAGCTTATTCATTAAGCTCGGGAGGACCTATCATAGTACCCGAAGCTCCTAATTTTGTGATTACACCTATAGCCACACACAATTTAAGTGTACGCCCTATCGTTATTCCCGATAATAGTAACATACGGTTGAAAGTAACAGGAAGAAACAAACGATATCGATTGAGTATGGATTCCAGAACGGCAGTAGTAGAACAGCAAATAGATGTGGTCGTGCGCAAAGCAGGCTTTGGAATGAATCTGGTAAAGATGGAAGGAAAAAATTTCTTTGGAACTATACGTGAGAAATTAATGTGGGGATTAGATGTTAGAAACTAAGAGATTTACAAGGATTTATTTGATAAATTTGCCGGCTGATAGTAAAAATAGTATGCGTTACATTGGAGGATTATCACAGTTTTTTAGTTTAGCCCGATTGAGGACATAATTTATGGTGAGAAAATTAATCTTATTCAGCATGCTTGGTCTGACACCTTTGATATGCGTGCATGCACAGACCCTTGAAACGGGCGTTACAGGTGGGATTTCTTATTATAACGGCGACCTTAATCCGGCTATACCTTATTATCAGCTAAGGTCTGTATATGGCTTATTGGCACGCTATAATGCCGGCACACGCTGGGCGTTTACAAGCACATTCACTATGGGACAATATGCCTTTGATGCTACCTATGCGCGCACATTGCCTGATACACCTGTAGAACCAATAACAGCTGAAATATCGACCATATCAGTCGTAGCCGAATTTAACTTTTACGATTATTTTACCGGAAGCGAGAAAGATTTTGTCAGCCCGTATATATTTGGTGGTATAGGTGCAATGATGAAACCCGAATCGGGTATTATATTTCCTTTTGGTTTAGGCGTGAAATACAGCTTATCGGAGCGATTAGGTGCATCAGCCGAATGGCGTATGAACAAAACTTTCACCGATACTTTAGACGGCGATGTGCCGGGCCCTTTCAATGATGCAGGTAATAACGACTGGACCAGCTTCACTACTATTTCGCTTACCTATAAGTTTGTGCTGTTCAAAAAATATCCTTGCAATAATTTTAAGAATCGCTATTATTAGACTTCATTACATGAGCCTGAAAGAGAAAATAGATGTCAACCGTTTGCCCCGTCATATTGCTATCATTATGGATGGCAATGGGCGATGGGCTAAACGGCATGGAAAGCATCGTATCTTCGGGCACCAGAATGGCATCACTGCCGTGCGTGAAGCCGCTGAAGCAGCTGCTGAATTAGGAGTCGAATACCTGACCTTGTATGCATTCTCAACCGAAAACTGGGGACGACCAAAACTGGAAGTCGATGCATTGATGCAACTATTGCTGCAAACTATCAAAGAAGAAGTAGTAACACTAAACAAGAACAATATCCGACTTCATGCAATAGGCGACCTGAACAGCCTGCCAATGCGAAACCGAAAACATTTGCTGAAAGTAATTGATGATACCCGATCAAACAACCGAATGACATTGACCCTTGCGCTTAGCTATTCAAGCCGATGGGAACTGATTGAAGCAGCAAAAAAATTAGCTAACGAAATACTCCAACAAAAGATAATACCTGATCAGGTAGATCAAAGATGCATCGAACGACTGCTTGAAACATATAATATGCCCGATCCGGAGCTGTTGATACGAACTAGCGGCGAGATGCGAGTCAGCAATTTTATGTTATGGCAAATTGCTTATGCAGAGCTCTACTTCACTCCAACTCTGTGGCCCGACTTTCGTAGAGATGACCTGTATGAAGCTATACTGGATTTTCAACACAGGGAAAGGAGATTTGGTAAGACAAGCGAACAAATTCAAAACGTAAAAAAAGAGGAATGAGGCTGAAAAAATCAAACCGTTATATAGTAACCACTTACTTACTAGTGCTGTCAGTTAGTCTCCTGATACCCTCAATACCTGCCTTTACACAGATATCACTCGATTCCGATCTGTCACCATTCGACTATTCACGTCCAAAAGATTATGAAATTGGAGGAATACAAGTGCAAGGCATACAATATTTAGATCAGAACGTAATTGTCATGCTGTCAGGCTTGAAAGTAGGCGAACGAATCAAGGTGCCGGGGGATAAAATAACCGATGCCATACGGAAACTTTGGGATCAGGGATTATTTGAACAAATCAGTATCTCAGCTGATAATATACAAGGAGGACTGATATTTTTGGTTATCAACCTCAAAGAAAGGCCAAGGGTATCAAAATTCTCCTTTGAAGGGGTACGAAAATCAGAAGCCGATGACATACGCTCAAAGATAAACCTAAGTAGAGGAGATGTAGCTAACGAACACCTTTTTGTGCGTACACGAAATATTATTCAACAACATTTTGCCGAAAAGGGATTTCTCAACACCGAAGTACAGCTGAAACAAACACCGGATGCATCAAGAGAGAATTATGTGGACCTGAATATCCTTATCAAAAAAAATAATAAGGTGAAGATACAAGAGATACTGATTGAAGACAACGATGAACTTACTGCCGAACAAATCAGGTCTGCCATGAAAGAAACCAAGGAAAAAGGTGTGTTCAATCCGTTGAATCCTTTAGGACCACTCGCTGTGAATCTTGTCAAAGATGTGGCCACACTCAAACCGTATAGTGCTCTGCAACGTACCGAATCATATTTTCTTGATAACTTTAAAATACGTATCCTCAAAGGCTCCAAATTCATCGAATCCAACCTGGATGACGACCTGAAAAAAATAGTGATGAAGTACAACCAAAAAGGATATCGCGATGCACAAGTGGTTGATCATTCGGTTTACAGAATAGACGAAAATAATATTGGTATCAGGATCAGAGTGCATGAAGGAAATCAATATTACTACCGAAGCATCACCTGGGTCGGAAACACCAAGTATGACGATAAGACCTTAGGAAATATCTTAGGGATACAAAACGGTGATGTATATAACAAAGAATTACTTGAAACAAACCTGCATTATAATCCTAATGGATTTGATGTCAGTTCGGTATATATGGACGATGGATATCTGTTTTTCAATGCCGATCCGGTTGAGATACTTGTTGAAAACGATTCTATTGACTTAGAGATACGCATACGTGAAGGCAAGCAGGCACGTATCAGCAATGTAGGGGTGAGCGGTAATACCAAGACCAACGACCACGTGGTGATCAGAGAGTTACGCACGCGTCCGGGCGATATGTTCAGCCGGGATTTAGTCATACGAACCACACGAGAGTTAGCTAATCTGCGATATTTCGATGCGGAAACTATTGCACCTGATATACAACCTAATGTCTCGGATGGAACAGTAGATATCAATTACGCAGTCGAAGAGACTTCTGCCGACCAGATCGAGCTACAGGGAGGATGGGGATATGGCAGACTAATAGGCACTATAGGATTGTCATTCAATAATTTCTCCTTTAGAAATGTGTTGAAAAAAGAAACATGGAGACCTATACCCTCCGGAGATGGGCAAAAACTTTCGGTAAGGTTTCAAACCTACGGAAGGGGCTTGATGAATTACAGCGCTTCATTTACCGAGCCTTGGTTAGGTGGACGGAAACCTACCTCATTGACAATATCTTATTATCATTCACGATTCTCTAACCCAATTAAATCGGATACCAATAAATACTCTTTTATCATAAATGGCCTTACTTTTGGAATAGGGCAACGCCTTACATGGCCCGACGACTTCTTTACACTGTTTCAGGCTGTCAACCTGATGAAATATAAGTTGAATAACTATCCACTTTTTAAAGTGGGCAATGGAACAGGTTCATTCAATGTGTTGAGCTATAACATAGTCTTCGGACGAAATTCCATTAGTCAGCCTATATATCCACGCTCAGGCTCCGATTTCTCACTTTCTTTGGAAGTAACACCACCATATTCATTGTTGAGCAATAAAGATTATGCAGCTATGGACGAAAACGACCGATTTAAAATGGTGGAGTTTTATAAATGGAAAGTAAATACGTCCTGGTATTTTGAAGCAGTGAATAAGTTAGTGCTTGCTACCCGTCTTCGGTTTGGATATCTTGGAGCTTATAACTCTACTATCGGTATCACTCCTTTTCAGCGTTTCTTCTTAGGTGGCGACGGGCTGTCGGGATATAACAACCTCGATGGTCGCGAAATTATTGCCATGAGAGGCTATGCCAATGAAACTATCACACCACAGTACTACCAAGACAGGAACATAGGTGGTAATATTTATTCACGTTACACTCTTGAACTGCGGTATCCCTTCTCGTTGAACCCGAGTGCTACTATCTATGGGTTAGCATTTGCAGAGGCCGGCAATGCATGGCTTGGATTTGAAGGATTCAATCCATTCGATGTGAAACGGGCTGCTGGGATTGGAGTACGTGTGTTTTTGCCTATGTTCGGACTGTTAGGATTAGATTGGGGATATGGATTCGATACAGTTACCGGATTGCCCTCAGCCGGTGGCAGCCAGTTCCATTTCTCCATCAATCAATCTATCGATTAAAAAAATGGCAAACTCTTTGCTAAGGAAGATAATATATCCTATAAATATAGAAAAATGAAACATATCAAACTTACAGCCTGGCTGATGATACTGATCATAGGTGTTTCGTTCAGCGCACAGGCACAGCTACAAAGTCAACGCATCGGCTATGTTGACACCGAATATATACTGAACAACATCCCAGAGTATAAAGATGCACAGGATGAACTGAATGCTCTCTCACAGAAATGGGAAAAAGAAGTAAGTGCAATTTACGAACAGGTAGAAAAAATGTATAAAGAGTATCAAACAGAAGCAGTGCTGCTTCCGGCTGATCTGAAACGCAAACGTGAAGATGAGATACTGCAAAAGGAAAAAGAAGCCAAAGACCTTCAGATGAAGTATTTCGGAGCCGAGGGAGACCTGTTCAAGAAACGAGCTGAGCTAGTACAGCCTATTCAAGAAAAAATTTATAATGCGATGATGGAAATAGCTGAAACAAAAAATTATGCCTTTATTTTTGATAAAGCCTCCGGCGCTACCATGCTTTATGCCAACCCACGTTTAGACCTAAGCGATGAGGTTCTGGATCAGGTGGGTACGGTAATGCAAACCGTAAGAAAAGAAGACAGACAAAGACGATAAGCATACGATAAAATCTTATTTCGTAATTTGTTCGGTTGAATGGAAAAATACTATAATTTTGCACAAAATAATTTTTAACTTATTGATCTAAAAATGAAAACATTAACCCGATCACTTCTTTTTGTGACACTCTTTGCTTTGACAGGAGCAATACAGGCACAAACCATTAAAATAGGGCACGTTGACTCAAACGAAATTATGAACCTGATGCCCGAAAGAACTGAGATAGAAAATAAACTGAGAACTTTTGAACAGCAACTTGAAGACGAATTGCGTACCATGATGGGTGAATACCAGAAAAAGGTGATGGATTATCAGGATAATATGGCGACCATGTCCAACCTCATCAAACAATCAAAGGAAAAAGAAATTACTGACCTGCAAAATCGTATCCAAGACTTCAACCAGAATGCCGAAGCAGAATATGGAGAAAAACGGGTGGAGCTACTTACTCCTCTGATAGATAAAGTTAAAAAAGCTATTGAAGATGTAGGAAAAGAAAAAGGTTATGCCTATATCCTTGATGCCGCAACTGGTGTATTGCTGCATATTGGCACTGGTGCAAACGACCTCACCGCCGATGTGAAAGCAAAACTCAATATAAAATAATACCTGATTTCTTTCTCTGATACCTTCATCAACTCATAGGTGTAGGAGCTAGATAATAAACAAAAAAAACTGCCTGAAAAGGCAGTTTTTTTTATTGATCCTGGTTGCCAATTATTTTTGCCAATAAAGTAGCATAAAAAGAATCTTGCAAATTGCGGCACACTCTATAATAAGCAGCTGAGGTATCAGTCTTTCAAATAATATTCGATCGTAGTTACAACCCGTATGTTTTTGATGTGAGGCGTGTTTTCGTCTCGGTTAGTAATAGAAAACTGCCCTTGATAGGCTCGTTTTATTTTACCTAATTTGCTGTCGGAATCTTCAGCAAATTTTATGGCGGCTTCACGAGCATTTTTTGTCGCCTCCTCTATCATCTGAGGCTTTACCTCATTGAGACGTGTGAAAATAAATTCTGTATTATATTGATAATCACTGGTTACAGCAATCCCCTTTTGAAGTAAACTAGCCTGTTGACTCATTAACTTTCGGATCAAATCAACCTTATCGGAGCTAATGGTGATAACCGAAGTAATATTATACCTATAAACGGCTGTGTTGGTGCTGTATCGTTCGGCCTGCATATCATAGACTACGGGAGCTGAGATAGTTATTTCATCAGTCTCTATGCCGTTGGATTGTAGAAATGAAATAACAATCTCATTTTTTGAATGCAGATTATCGTAAAGTGCTAACAAATTATTACCCGCTTCTTTATAAACAATTGGCCAGATCACTTTATCAGCAGGAAATTCTGCCTCAGCCAAGCCTTTTACTGTTACCACACGGTCGCGTAAGGAAAAACTATGTATCCCACTCTGAATGAAAAAACCCATTGCTGTCAAGCCTAAAGCAAGAATAAGAGACTCAATGATCCTGTTTTTCATGAAAAGATTCTTTAAATTTGAAAAAGATTTTAATCATTGCAAATATAACTAGTTTATACATGGACAAGAACTGAACTCCTATTTTAAACCAACCAAGGTAAAATAATGAAGTCATTCAAAAAATATAGAAAACAATCTTTTGTTTGAGCGAATCCGGTTAGCAACCACAGCTAATATCGGATTAATATAAGATCTTCAGGAAAATTTGATACCTAACTTATCAATCATACTAATCAAATCTTACGGAAAAATCTTAATATCAGTATCTTAACTATGCTTTTTCTTAGGTTCGACTATTTCATATCCGACTTTGTATAAAGACCTTGCTCGACAATAAACATGGCTGACAAAATAATGTAGGATTTAAAGCTTTAACTTTGACGATTAAAAGATAGAGACTACAGAAAACTTATGAATGGGTATTTTGGAATTAAAAAAAACTCTTAAGCAAGCCACAGACAAACTCCATAAAAATACGGATTACGTGCATGTTGTACTTGCGCTAATTTTCTTGTTAGGCGGCATTTAGTAATGTTTCGTTATAGATAGTTGTAATAATTATGAATAGGCAACAAGCACTTCTATGTAAAATGCTAGAAGTCAAAGTCAGAAAATAAAAACGAAAAAGATAGCTTTTTGAATAAAATTTAACAATGTAATAACTTTAAAATGAATAGGTATGAATAATGTAGTAACATTTAACACTGTAACATTAGTTTTAACAGTAGGATCAACAGTATTAGCAATAATATCAACAGCAATTGCTATCGTCCAATCTCGCAAAAACAGGAAAGTTAAGAAAATGAGGATTGATGATGCAATGACACTGCATAATCTGTCAGCTCAAACTCTTGGTGCCATACAAGGGAATAATGATTGCAATAATACTTTGAAGAGATTTTCAGTAGATGAAAATGCAAAGAAAGTCATCTATGATATTGGTGCCAGCGAGGGATACTGTCAATCTATATTAATTGAAACAGCAAAGATAGTTTGTAGTTTAAAAGATGTAACAATTCAGGAGATTGATGATCTAATAAAAGCAGGGATATTAAAAGAAGGGTTTCGGCATATTTATACATCTTTTGCGAAAAGTAATTAAAACGTTACTATTCTCCTGAGGGACGAAATGAATTAAAAAATCATAATTTGAAATTTCAATTGTTTCATCGAAAATTAGAATTGAAGTGTTATTTCAAACCACCAAGAGAAATTTTATCGAATTAAGACTCTGTTAAAACTGGTTTGATGATGTAGTATTTTTGCCAAATAATTATGTGGCTTCACTTTAACAGACTAACTTTAACAATCAGCTTGACTGAAAAAACTGAAACTGGAAAAATAGAATAAAAACGTAACGACCGCCTAACAAGCGATTTGCAAAATGCAAATCACTTCGCAAACCGCCAGAGGCGATATCGGCTGCTTGTGGCTTTGTGCTTGAATATCTCTTTGGTCTGTCCCGGATTTTGGCTGGTCATAGATTATCTTTCCAGACCTACATCCACTACTAGAATTCACTATGATAGTATAATGTTTTACCTAAACAATTAATGAGAATAAATTTTGCCGTATGAACAAATACAACCCGAACATACACCACCGCAGGTCAATACGCCTCAAAGGCTATGATTATTCGAAGGCGGGATTGTATTTTATTACCATTTGCATACAAAACCGAAAGTGTTTGTTTGGGAATGTAATCAATGGAGAAATGGTGTTGAACGATGCGGGTGAAATGGTGAAAAAATGGTATTATGAATTGCAAAATAAATTTCAGGATATCAAATGCCATGAAATGATTGTAATGCCCAATCATTTTCATTGTGTGATAGAAAATATCGGGCTGCCGAGCTCAGACATACAGGTCGGTCCTGACACCGCTACTGATACTGAATTTGGTGAACAACCGATTCTGGACGAACAACCTATTCTGGACGAACAACCGATTCTGGATGAACAACCGATTCCGGGTGAACAACCTATTCTGGACGAACAACCTATTCTGGATGAAAAACCTATTCTGGACGAACAACCTATTCTGGATGAACAACCTATTCTGGATGAAAAACCTATTCTGGACGAACAACCTATTCTGGATGAACAACCGATTCCGGATGAAAAACCTATTCAGGACGAACACGTAGGTTCGTCCCTACATCGGGTGGTGCAATGGTTCAAAACGATGACAACAAACGAATATATCCGTGCGGTGAAAAATTTGGGATGGAAACCGTTTGATGGAAAATTGTGGCAACGGAATTATTACGAACACATTATTCGTGATGAAAAATCATACCATATCATTGCCAATTATATAAAAAATAATCCTGCCAAATGGCAGGTAGATAAATTTTTCAATAAATGAATTGTTTGTATATAATTTTTGAAACTTTGTATGCCGAATATGTATCTTAAATATGTGAATGAAAAAAAGATCAACAATTAAAGTGTAGGATACTCCTTAAAATAAAGACATTGTGGAAGTTACAAGTTTAATAATTGGTTTACTATTCATCGGAATTGGATTTTTAGTTAAATCTGTGCCTGAATTAATTGCTGGGTACAATACGATGTCAAAAGAGCAAAAGAAAAATGTGGACATTGAAGGCTTATCAACTTTTATGCGTAATGGGTTCATCACTATTGGATTAGTAATTATAATCGGATTTTATGTGTTCAAATGGATAGGACTCATTATGATTGCTAATTCAATGATCCTTTTGACTACAATAGTTGGGCCACTTGTTTTAGTGATACAGGCACAAAAATTTGACCACAATCAGAATAAGAAAACAAAACTTATCTATTTGATTTTCGGATTAATATTTGTATTTACTGTTGGACTATTAACCTATGGTTCTATGTCTTCAAAGGTGATCTATAAAAATGATTCAGTCCGATTTTCGGGTATGTACGGATTTGAGATTTCTATTGCTGAGGTAGACTATGTTAAGCTTATAGATACACTGCCTGTTATAAAAATGCGGACAAACGGCTTTAGTTTTGGAACAGTTAAGAAAGGATTCTTCAGCCTTGATAGCTTTGGTAAAAGCCGTTTGTTTATTCATTCAGATCATCCACCCTTTTTGATTATTTCAAATGATAACGGTGATAAAACAATAATTAATTTTAAAGAAAAAGCCGAAACAGAAACGATTTTTAATAGGCTTAACGTATTGATAAATAAATAGAAAATTTACTGATATAGCGTGCAACATATTGGGACTTAAGTGATTGTGTAATCAACAGCAAGCAATTCAAGTTTGTGGTAAGCTGGTATGATAGTAGTCTGTAATCTCTGTAGTTACATACCACCAAACCTGTAGGTGTCGTCAGACTCTACATTTTTCTGCCTATGTAAACCCATTTTGTTGTTTTTCATAGTCGATCAGCCATACTATTTTCTCTTTACCTGTTATTTTTCAGGACGCCCTCTTGCTTTGAATATCTAAAAGGGCGTCAAAATGTCAGTCAGACCGGATGGCATATGCTTTGATTCATCTCGGTCAAAATCACAAAAAATTTATAGGATGATCAAAGGTAATATTGATGTAAAAACTGAAAACATTTTCCCTATTATCAAGAAATTTCTCTATTCCGACCATGAGATTTTTTTAAGGGAGTTAGTCAGCAATGCAGTTGATGCTACTCAAAAGATAAAGACTCTGGCTTCATCAGGTCATTTCAAGGATGAGTTAGGCGATCTTACCATACTGGTTGAAGTAGATAAGAAAAAGAAAACGATATCCGTCACCGATAGGGGGATAGGGATGACGCAGGATGAGGTGGAGAAATATATCAACCAGATCGCGTTCTCAAGCGCCGAAGAGTTTGTGAAGAAGTTTAAAACCAAAACAGAAGCCGAAGCAAATGCCATTATCGGTCATTTTGGATTAGGCTTTTATTCGTCGTTCATGGTAGCCGAAAAAGTTGAACTATTCACCAAAACCTATAAAAAAGGCGGCAGTACCAAACCAGTTAAATGGGAGTGCGACGGAAGCCCTCAATATACTATATCCGAAACGGATAAAAAAGACAGAGGCACCAAAGTAGTATTGCATATTGACAAGGAAAACGAAGAGTTTCTTGAAGAGTATAAGATCAGGGAACTGCTCAACAAATACTGTAAATTCCTGCCCGTTCCCATACAGTTTGGCACTAAAAAGGAAGAAGAGCCTGTTGAAGGTGAGCTAGACAAGGATGGTAACCAAAAAACCAAGACTGTTGAAAAACCTTGGATCATTAACAACACCCATCCACTTTGGAAGAAAAACCCAACCGAGGCAACCGAAGAAGACTACAAGCAGTTCTATCAGGAGTTGTATCCGATGAATTTTGATGAGCCTCTTTTTCATATCCACCTCAACGTTGATTATCCGTTCAACTTGACGGGTATACTCTATTTCCCAAAAGTGAAAAGCAATTATGAGTTTCAGCGTAATAAGATACAGCTATATAGCAATCAGGTTTTTGTGACAGATTCGGTAGAAGGTATAGTCCCTGATTTTTTAACCCTGTTGCATGGAGTGATTGACTCACCGGATATCCCGCTCAACGTTAGCCGTTCTTTCTTGCAAAGCGACCAGAACGTAAAAAAAATCTCTGGTTATATCAGTAAAAAAGTAGCCGATAAGTTAGAAGAGCTCTTTAAAAAGGAAAGGGAAGCTTTTGAGAAGAAATGGGATGATATTAAAATCTTTATCCAGTATGGAATGATATCCGACACGAAATTTTATGATAGAGCCGAGAAGTTTTCCTTGCTGAAAAACACAGTAGGCAACTATTTCACTTTTGACGAATATGTGAAACATATTGAAAACAGTCAGAAAGACAAGGATAAAAGATTGGTCTATATTTATGCCAACAACGCTGAGGAACAGTTTGGCTATATTGAGGCGGCCAAAGAGAGAGGATACGATGTGTTGCTCATGGATGGTATATTGGATGCCCATTTTGTGAATACTTTGGAACAGCGATTCAAAGACAGCAGCTTTATCAGGGTTGATGCCGATACAGTTGAAAACCTGATCAGGAAGGACGATACCGTGCTGCCCAGCAAATTGGACGAAAGCCAGCAAGAAACACTGAAAACCGCTTTCTCAAAAGTCATAGATGAGAAACAATTTGAGTTGAATTTTGAGAGCCTTAGTGAAACAGATGTACCAGTGATGATCACTCAAAACGAGTTCATGAGGCGTATGAAAGATATGAGTGCTGTGGGTGGAAGCCCGATGATGGGAATAGGTGAGCTGCCCGATCATTTTACGCTTGTAGTAAACTCAAATCATCCGGCTATAGTAGCTTTGGTGAAGAAAGACGAGGAAAATCAACTGAAGGGTGTTCGACATTTGTATGATATTGCCAGACTGACGAAAAACCTGTTAAAAGGTAAAGACCTTAATGAGTTTATCAAACGCAGTATTGACATGGTTTGATTTTAGACGCATTCACATAAGATTGTGTGAGCAATACATGATATTTTATCCTTCGGCTTCAACAGCCGGAGGATTTTTTTATGTCATTCTTTTCAGATATTCCTGTATTTTCGCCAAAGCTCAAGCGATTATAAACTTTGTTGTTCGATGAAGACACTTGAAATATGTGCTGTTGGATTGTCGGGTGCACTGAATGCACAGCAGGCTGGAGCACACCGTATAGAGCTGTGTGAAAACCTGGAATCAGGTGGACTGACTCCCTCTTACGGCACCTTGAAAACTATCCGTTCATTAGTGCATATACCGATGCACGTGCTCATCAGACCGAGACGAGGCGATTATGTGTATGATCCGGCTTATATTGACATCATGCTCAATGATATTAAGATGGTAAAGTCGTTGGGCTACGAAGGAATAGTAACTGGAGCACTCGACCGACTGGGGAGTTTGGATATAGATGCCATGCAGAAACTGTTGAAAGCAGCAAGACCCATGAAAGTCACTTTTCACAGAGCTGTTGATGTAGCTTATGACCCTATGCAACTAATTCAACAACTGATAGATATGGGAATAGAACGGGTGCTTACTTCAGGAGGTATGCCCACCGCGATACAAGGTTTGAAAGCTATTACGGCTATGCAAAAAGCTTTTGGGGATAAGATCGCCATCATGGCCGGAAGTGGTATAAACAGTTCTAATGTCTTGGAAATTCTCAGTGATACCGGTGTGAATGAAATACATCTTTCGGCTAAAACGAAGGTCTTTTCGCAGATGAATCCTGTAACTAAAGTCCAGAAACAGTCTGAACTTATAGCTGAGCCTCATTGGTGGTGGTATGATGTAGATGGGGCAGAAGTGGAAAAAATAATCAAGTTGATGGGCCAAGCATATGGCGTATGATATGAATATCCTGACCAAACACTATCAGAAACAAAAATATTTAAGCTGGTTGAATGTTATTGCCACACGATGGATGATGCGTACAGCTTTATGGGCAGGCTTGCTTTTTGTTCTGCTGTCATGCAGTCGCACAGCACCTATGTCAGCAAGACAGGATTTAGATAAAGGATGGGTGTTGGAAGCCGGCTTACATACACCCTCACTTGAAGTGGAAGTGCCCGGCCTGATCCATACCGATCTTTTTAAAGCAGGTCTCATACCCGATCCGTTTTATGCTGACAACGAAAAAGACCTGCAATGGATAGCTGAGCAAAACTGGACTTATAGCTTATATTTTGTACCTGATCCTGTTCTCTTTCAGTACGAACGCTTAGCACTTGTTTTTGATGGCCTGGATACATATGCCCATATTTTACTGAATGGGAAAGAATTGCTTCAAACCGATAATATGTTCAGGCAATATGAGATTGATGTGAGCGATAAGTTGCTTCATGGTGAGAATCATTTGCAGTTGCACTTTTTCCCGGCAGACAGCATCAATCGTTTGAAAGCCTCTGAACTGCCTTATCGTCTTCCCGATGAACGTGCTTTTTCCCGTAAAGCTCCTTATCAGCTTGGTTGGGACTGGGGGCCGACTTATGCCACTATGGGCATCTGGAAGTCGGTCAGACTTATAGGCTGGGATCAGGCTCGTATCCTTTCCCCTTCTATACACACGCTTGACGTTAAGGACGACTATGCCAGATTAGGGCTGTTGGCTGATGTGGAAAGTACAACTCGCCAACAGCTTGAGCTGTTTGTGTATCACGAAGATCAACAGCTTGTTAAGCAAAATATTGTGATTGAAGAAGGCAGACATCCAATAAGTGTAACATTCGATTTGAAACAGCCTCGATTGTGGTGGCCAAATGGCTTAGGGAAGCAGGAGCTATACAATTTTAGGATTGAGTTGAGGAAAAAAAATACGCGGATAGACAGCACCCATATTCTGACAGGTATCAGGCAGATTGAGCTTGTTCAGGAACCGGATTATACAGGCTCATCGTTTCATTTTCAGGTTAACGGACAAGCAGTGTTTGTAAAAGGAACCAATTATATACCCGAAGACCACTTCTCCGTGCGCTATAACAGGGTAAAGACAAGGAAACTGTTGACCGATGCAGCATTAGTTCATATGAATATGATACGGGTATGGGGTGGTGGAATATATCCTGATGAGAGCTTTTTTGAGCTGTGCGATAGTTTAGGATTGATGGTGTGGCAGGATTTTATGTTTGCCTGTACTATGTATCCTTTTGATGATAGCTTCCTTTCCAATGTACAGCAGGAGGCTATACAGCAGGTGAAGCGTCTGCGAAAACATCCCTCATTGGCTCTTTGGTGTGGAAACAACGAAATAAGTGAAGGATTCCATAACTGGGGCTGGCAACAAGACCTGCACTGGACAGCTCAGGAGGAAAAAGAGATATGGGGCGGATATCAACAGCTTTTTGAAAAGATATTACCCGAAATAATTAGTCAGGCTGACCCTTTACGCCCTTACTGGCCAAGCTCACCTTCTACTGGCTGGGGTCGGCCCGAAAGCTTAGAGTTGGGCGATGTACATTACTGGGGAGTGTGGTGGGGCGAAGAGCCGTTTGAAATGTATCTGAAAAAACGGGGACGCTTTCATAGTGAGTATGGCTTTCAGGCAATGCCGAATATAGCAAGTCTGAAAAAAGTAATACCAGCAAACGAACTCCGCCTTAGTTCAACAGTAATGGAAGCACACCAAAAACATGAACGAGGCACACAACTCATACGAGAATATATGCAAAGAGATTTTCTATTGCCCGAGAATTTGGAAGAGTATGTGTATATGTCGCAATTAGTTCAGGCCCACGGCATTGGTATGGCTATAGAAGCTCATCGAAGAAACAAACCTATGACGATGGGAACATTATACTGGCAGTTGAACGATAGTTGGCCCGCAATCTCATGGTCATCCATTGACTATTATGGCATATGGAAAGCTCTGCATTATCAGTTGAAACATGCATATGCCCCATTGCTGCTTTCAGTAGAAACTAAAGGCGATTCACTGTATGTCATAGGTGTTAACGATGGACAATATAGGAATGACTTCCGGTTGGAAATGGAATTGAAAGATTTTAACGGGAAAATATTGGATACTTATTCCAGTCATGTGAGTATTGATACGTATCAAGCTAATTTATTATATGTGTTCTCAAAAAAGGCTCTACTGACTTCCAACGATCCGGCTCAAGTATTTTTACATATGCGACTGCTGCAAAGCGATAGCATAATGGCAGAAGCCATAGAGTATTTTGTAAGGCCTAAAGACTTGAAACTCAAACCGGTTTCTCCTGAGATAAAAGTGCAAAAAACAGATACCAGCCTTGAATTATTCATTCAAAGCAATGGACTGGCAAAAAATCTTTTCTTGTATTCCAACGATCAGGAAGGGGTGTTTTCTGATAATTATTTTGATCTGATACCCGGCTACCAGTATTGCATACAGTTTCATCCTTCGCAGACAATACCTTTGGATGAACTGCGTTTTGATACAAAATGTCTGAATTCGTTTGCTGCTTCGGCATCAAAAATACCATGAGATAGTGAAAGTACATTTGCATGTCATAGGAAAGACAGATGAAAAATACCTTGAGCAGGGCATCCGTAATTATGTGGCACGCATAGGGAATTTTTTACCTTTTGAACTTGTCTTTCTAACAGATTTAAAGCACAGAAAGCATTTGAGTGTGTCAGAGCAAAAAAAAATAGAAGGGAACAATATCTTAGCTTCGGTGTTATCAACAGATTATATGGTGTTGTTGGATGAAACCGGTTCTCAATACGATTCGCCTGCCTTTTCGGTATATTTGCAAAAGCATATGCTCTCAGGATTAAAGCGGTTAGTGTTTGTGATAGGCGGGCCTTATGGGTTTTCGCCTCAGGTGTATGCTCGTGCCAACGATACATTATCCTTATCTGTGATGACCTTTTCGCATCAGATGGTACGTCTGATTTTTGTTGAACAATTATATAGAGCCCTGTCTATAGCAAAGAACATACCTTACCATCATAGCGGGTAACGCTAACACAAAAAGGTTTATTTTTGCAAAACCAAATTAAAAATATGATACAAGCCATTCTTTTCAAAAGTAAGGAATATGTGAGTTATCGGTTCAGGGCGAAAGGCATACATAAGTTGCATTCGCCTTTTGTTTTTGAGTTTGCTTCCAAAGTACTTGCTGATACAACAGACTATCCGGAATATAAGCAGTTGTCAAAAATTAGGAAACGTACCTTTAGCAATCGCAATGTGATTGAGACAGTTGATTTTGGTTCTAATTCTGGTAACAAGGATTTTTCCACTTATAGGATTCGTGTTAAGACACTTACCAAGCGTCGAAGCCATTCGTTCAAGCTTCAGAAGCTCTTGTTTAGGATCAGTCGGTATGTGCAGCCCGAAATCCTCCTGGAGATGGGAACTTCAACCGGACTAAGTACAGCATCATTAGCATTAGGAAGCCCTGAGGCACGCTTCCTGACAATGGAAGGATGTGCTTCTGTGGCACAAATAGCTCAAAGTAATATGGATGCTATCGGACAGCAAAATGTTGAATTAGTTATAGGTAACTTCAACCAAACCCTCATGGGTGCGTTAGAACAATTAGCACAGCTTGACTTAGTGTTTTTTGATGGCAACCACCGGAAAAAACCTACCTTAGATTATTTTGATCAATGTGTCTTGAAAGCAACAGAAAACAGTGTTTTCATCATAGACGATATATATTGGTCGAAAGAAATGAAAGAAGCCTGGAACGAGATAAAAACACATTCAAAAGTTGGCTTGACGATAGATGTTTTTCAATTCGGAATAGTTTTTTTTAAAAAGGATATTGAAAAACAACATTTTGTGTTACGTAAGCACTAACTTTGTCGCATATATTTTTCTTTATGAAAACCGAAATCATTCATTTAACGGGCATATCAAGGCATTATAAAGTGGGTACAGAGGTTGTCAAAGCCCTCAGAACTATCGACCTTGTGATCCATAAAAACGAATATGTAGCTTTGATGGGCCCCTCAGGATCAGGCAAATCTACCCTGATGAATATCATAGGCTGTCTGGATACAGCTACCTCAGGCTCATATTTGTTAAATGGCAGCGATGTCAGTAATTTGAATGATAATGAGTTGGCCGAGATACGAAATAAAGAAATAGGATTTATCTTTCAGACATTCAATTTATTACCTCGTTCTACCGCGAAAGAAAATGTGATGCTGCCCCTTGTTTACGCAGGTATTGGCAAACAAAGACGACATGAGATGGCCGACAAAGTGCTTGAGGATGTGCAGTTGTCAGACCGTATCGCACATAAGCCTAATGAACTCTCGGGTGGACAAAGGCAACGCGTTGCAATAGCCAGAGCCTTAGTGAATAATCCTTCAATTATCTTAGCCGACGAACCTACCGGAAACCTGGATACCAAGACTTCCTTTGAAATCATGGCATTACTTGAAGAGATACATAAAAACGGAAACACCATCATAGTGGTTACACACGAGGAAGATATAGCAGCTCATGCCCACCGTATCATCCGACTGCGCGATGGACTGATCGAATCCGATGAACTTAACCATGACATCAGACGGCTGAAATAGGCTTGATTAAAACCGATTTAAACATTTTAACGGGTGAGTTGTTACCTTGTGTAGACTCGTGTCGAAGAAAAAATCAAAGCAATTCTATCTATAAAATTTTTTTAAAGTACTTTATACATAGGAATATACAAAATTTTAACTGATGAAAATCTATACCAAAACAGGTGATACCGGTAAAACCTCACTCATAGGTGGAAGGAGAGTGCCAAAGCATCATGCACGAATTGAGGCATATGGTACTATGGATGAGTTGAATGCCTTTGTTGGCTTGTTGCGCGATCATTTGCCCAAAGACGATCCAACACGCGAGCTATTGTTAGAAATTCAGGAGAAGTTGTTTTGCATTGAATCACATTTAGCCGATGGCTCGGAAGGAAAGTTGAGCAACCAAATGCCAGGTATCCAAGAAGAAGATATTGTGAAGATAGAACTTGCTATTGACCAAATGAGCAGCAGCCTGCCTGCCCTGCACCATTTTATACTGCCCGGCGGACATCCACTGGTGTCGTATTGTCATATTGCACGTACAGTTTGCCGACGAGCCGAACGATTGTGTACACAGCTGAGCGAAAACCATCAGGTAGAAGAATTAGACTTAAAATATCTGAATCGACTGTCTGACTATTTTTTTATAGTAGGCCGATGGTACAGCAAGCAGACAAAAAGCCCGGAAATTCTTTGGAAGCCCTGAAAATCATTGTGATATAAGAGATCAGGGGTTTTACTTGACTTTTTAGAAAAATAAACTACTTTTGCAAAAAAATTCAACTAAACTTTTTGAATTATGTATTGGACTTTAGAATTGGCTTCAAAACTTGAAGACGCTCCCTGGCCAGCCACAAAGGATGAATTGATCGAGTGGGCAATTCGAACCGGTACGCCTCAGGAAGTGATCGAAAATTTAAACGAGATAGAAGATGAGGGTGAGATCTATGAAAGAATTGAAGATATCTGGCCCGACTATCCTACTAAGGAAGATTTCTTCTTCCATGAGGATGAGTACTAATACATCAGCCGGTTGAAACCGGCTTTTTTTAATCCTTTGTAAAAAAACTAAACCGAACTTTACCGTATTTTCTAAGTTCCACGAACCAAGGTAGATGTGTTAGCTCAATCCGTTTGGAATGTTCAATGACCAAGGTGCCGCCTTCAGCTAACAACCCGCGTTCTCGGATAATCTGTATCATATGCTCGTAGTCCGATTGAGGCATCTCGAAAGGTGGATCGGCAAAGATCAACTCGTAGGCTTGACGGTGATTTGCTAAGAATCGGAATACATCTGCTTTTATCAACTTTAACTCAGGCATATGAAACTCTTTGGCCGTCTTACTGATAAAGCGGATACAACGCATATCCTTTTCTATGGAAGTAACCGATGGACAGCCTCTTGAAACTAATTCAAAAGAAATATTCCCAGTTCCAGAAAACAAGTCTAAAGCATGTGTCTGCTCAAAGTCTAAACGGTTTTCGAGTATATTGAACAAGCTTTCCTTGCCTAAATCGGTGCTCGGACGTACAGCTAAGCCAGCAGGCGGATGGATCAGCCTGCGACCAAATCTTCCTTTTATAATTCGCATTGCAAGGCATTGTATAAGATCATATGCTGATACACAGGTAGATCTTCTAACACATAGCTGTAGTCAAAGGATTGATTACGACTTGCAAAACGAATATTTCGAATGTAATTCCAGGCAATCTCGTAATAAGGAGAACCCTTATCAATTTGACCGGACAAGACTAACTCAAGGGTCTCGGGATTAAGCCTCAGCTGATCTAAGGTGAATAAAATGAAATAAATAAAATCTTCAGGTGTATGAAATCTGAAACGGTTAAAAAAACTTAGACGGTCTTTGTTGATCCATACCAAATCGAAATTATTCTTGCCAATATGTGCAAAAATACTCTTATCGCTATCAAGATTGCGTTGACTTATCAGCAGACTTTCGATCAATATGCTGCTTTGATGCACGATTCGTGCGTTAGCCCAGAGTTCTTTAATCTTTTCAGTCAATAAATTTGACAGATAATAGATGTTATAGCTTTCGGCTGTCTTCAACTGATCGCTAACTATTCGTGAATTTTCGCAATATTGTTGGTTAAATGCCAGATAAGTCCCTCTTTCCTTTTCGTCGTACAGTGCTTTAGGTATCAACGCATGGTGTGGATGGTCTATCATGGCGATTACACTTTGAAAAGGATAGCTTATCCATACGTTCGACATGGCGATGCCATCAAGTGCAAGGCTTAGTTTGCTATTTGTATCTATATCCGGAAAGCGGAAGTGTGTAAGACCTAAGAACCGGTTTTTCTCGGGTGAGAATACTACTAACGAAAAACCATCCATAGCAATACGGATGGTAAGATGATAATGACGGGTATGATCTTCTTTAAACGCCTTATCAAAACGACTGATATATGGTTTAAACGGCTGGATCATGTCAGGTACCGCATCATTCCCAGTTGCCGTCAGTAGAAGGTTCCATCATTGATCCTACTTTCATGCCGGGGTATTTTTCAATGTCTTTCTCACCTGCGATTAGGTTGAGTATTCTTTGCTGATCTAATCCATCGAGATAAGCTTCAAAAGGCGCTTTCACCTCAAACACGCTTACTTTCACACCACCACGATCAATGCTTCCGGCGTCCATCTCAAAAAGGATCTGATCGGTAAAGGGTATAAATCTCAGCTCAGACTCTCTGAAATTACGGCGATGTGAAAACAGTGAATCTCTAACTTTAACAAAACCCAAAGTGTCGGCTATGGTCTTGGTAAAAGTAGTGTCCTCCGGATCAGGTATCAGTTTGATTTTTGGAATTTCACCGTATGAAAGAAAATCTATTAATGAATCAAAACTGGGTGTGTAGTTGCCTTTGGCGTTTTTATAGTACGCCTGTATCTCTCGAATATCTTTCAAGCGTTGTACTACTTCCACTTCACGATGGCGCTTCTCCTTCAGAAATTCAAGGGGTTGTTGAATGCTATCATATACTAAATAGCCTAAAACAATGATGATGATTCCTAACACGATTTGGATAATGACTTTTTTCATAATTCACGGTTTTTATTCGTATGCAAAAGTAAGTTTTTCCGTTTACATAGCGTATTCTTTTTCAAAAACATTAGGTTTGTTGTTCGTCTTTCAACCTTGTAGCCGATTTGGCATGTGTTCGCCATAAGTTTTGTCGAACAGTATCTGCTTTAGTACGGGTATGAGCAGATCGCCTTTGATCGGCTTAGTCAAAAATCCTATACATCCAGCAGCAAAGCATTCGTCCCGTATTTCTTCAGTAGCCCAAGCCGTATGAGCAATGATGTTTATGGAAGGATTAATCTTTTTGATTCTGCGTGTAACCTCTATTCCATTTAAACCAGGTAGTTGTATGTCCATGATTATCAAATCAAAATGTTGATTGGCCTCACAAAGCTTGATTGCCTCTTCACCTGTAGTGACACGTTCGACACGGGCTCCCTGAGTCTCTAAATTGGCCTTCAGTAACTCATAGCTCACATTATTATCTTCAACCACTAAAAACCGTTTTTTACTGAAAAGCTGATCTTTATCATCATGATTATTTTCTGACTGCTCAGTATGGGAATGAGTAAAAACTATTTCCATATTAAAAAATTGATCTTCAGCTTCATGTGTTTCAAATGATCCATTTAATACTTTCGACAGACGTTGTACGAGTTTTAGTTTTATCTGGATGATAGGGTCATAGCTGACTGATGGATGTATATCTTCTTTGCCCTTAGATTGAGTAAGTGGCATACCAGTAGTTTTGGGTCTTTGAAATGTTATATGCACAAAGATTTTTAACCGGGTAGATCCCTCTTCTTTGTTTGGTTCAAATCCAAACTCTACTGTAGCCGACCTTGAGTCTGTCTTTGCAAAAGCAATTTCTAGCATGTCCAACATCAGCTGGCGGATACGCGGACCGTCGATTGGTAGTATGAGTTCATTTTGAGGCCACACGCTTATTAGCTTGACATTAGTTTTCTGGTTGATTTGAGCTTGCTTTTCAGCTTCTTGATGTATTTCTTCAAATAACAGATTAAGTTTTATTAAGCTCCTGTTGCTATATGTCTTTTTTGCTTCAAGGCTTCCGAGATCAAGTATTTGTCGTATCAGAGTTAAATTATGTTGGGCTTTGGTTAACACATCAGGAATCTGCTTTTTAATATCTGATAATTGTCCTGCTTTTTGTTTTGATAGTTTTCCGGCTTCTTGTAGCATTTGAATCGTTAAGCTGATCTCATCAGATATATAGGTGAGAAATGCAGTTTTCATGGCATTGGCTTCGTCCATTTTTGTAATTATGTCCTGTAGGCTTTGTTCATCAGCTTTTGAGTGGCTGATATCTCTGCCAAGGAAGATGATCCCTTTTCGACTGCCGTCAGCTTTAAAAAGAGGAATTCGAATGGTGTCAAAATAAAACGACTGTCCTTGCGCATTAGTGAGCAGGTCTTCGCTACGTGATATTTTTCCTCTTTGCCAGCAAAGTTCTTCCGAAAGCATATTGAGTTCTAACGTGGTTTTTGCCTCGGGAACTAATTCAATCAATTCGCTATCGGTTTTATTCAGATAATCTTTGTCTTTGAGATTCAAAAACTGCAATATGGCATCGTTGGCCTCTTGCCAACGACCGAATTCGTCTTTCAAACATACGAAAGCTGGTAAAGCGTTGAATATCAGATGCGCAGATTTATCTTTTTCAATCAAGTCAGTATTGATAGCCTGGAGCTTTTGAATCGTTTGCTTATGATACCTTGCTTGATCTTCCAAGGGTTGTATCTTCATTAATCTTGAGCGATAATTCAAAAATAAAATCCTGAAAGCTATAGCTACAGTTAAGAGGATCAGTAAGATGGATACTACGATCAACCCGATCAGGGTGTTTTTTCGTACGCTATGGGAGCGGTCAAATAGTTGTGCAGCTTGGGAAGCGTCTTTCGAATCAAAAGCTGTTGAATGACCTGTTATTGGCTTGAAATAGGTGTGTAAAAAACTCGACAACATCAATGACGTTTGATTGTCTTTTAATTCATCCAGACGCAGATACTCTTGCCCCCATTTGTAAAGGTTGTAAGGATCGTTGATAGCCTTGTAATAGCTGTACATCTCATGGCTTATTTCATGCTGTTGGGCAAAGTTATTGTTTCGTACTGCTTGTTCCCATGCCTGTTGCCATGCTTTTATTGCTTGTATCTGATTGCCGGCCAACATATGAGCTCTCCCTGTTCCAATCAATGCTGCATTTTTGTAGTGATCTGAGACCGTAGTTGAAGTTTCTAAGCCCGAATAATAATAAAATGCACTGTCAAGCTGTTTTTTACTTAAAAAAGCATTACCAAACGCCAGATAGTTTTGTTGAAGCAATATAGAATCATTAGTTTGATGTGCTATCTTCTGAGCTTGTCGTATATAGCTGAAAGCACTATCGGCTTGTTGACTTTCTGTTAATAGTTGGGCGATCTGATTGTAAAGTAACCCTAAAGCTGCAAAATCATCCGTTTGTTTGTGACAATTAACAGCTTGATTAAAGTAGTCTAAGGCTGTTGCATACGCTTTCAGATATAGGAAAAGAGTTCCCATTTGAGTATATACCATTCCAAGGCCAGATATATTATTTGCTTGTAACCATATTTTTTCGGTCTGTTGAAAGAGTTTTATAGCTTGAAAATAATTCTGAGTCTCGGCATATAATATTCCCTTTTCATTCAATACTTTGCCTGTTTCGAGCAGCTTGTGTTGCTTAGTAAAATAGTACAAAGCAGAATCGTACATCCGCAATGCTGAATCTGTCAGCGGATATTGGGCTAAGGCCTGCCCGGCTTGCCTGAACGATAGTGCCAATAAACTGTCAGACTGTAGTTGCCTGGCCAAAAGGATTGCTTGTTGTGCGTGAGCCCATGCCTGATCGGGCGAGCTTGTTTCAAAAGCTTTCGACAGATAAAGATAGTCTGTAACAGTGTAATCATCAGAAAAACCAATAGCTTGAGAAGTACAATACGCACCAACAGTCAATGCGATACTAATATGAAAAATTATGATCGTTTTTTTGTTCATTTTTGAAGTCAATTTTCCGAATTATTGCTTTCCCGACATATCTCGTCATAAGTGGGGAAATGTCTTAAAAATTCGGCCTGATTAGTGCTGGGGTTGATTTTTATGATCTTTGTGGTATCCGCATTGCTAAGTACTAAATACCGCACTTGTAACGCTAGATTATATCGTATTGCCTGATCCAAAACTTTGGAAGTGATCTGTTGATGTCTGGCTTTGCATTCAATGAGCATGACGGGCTTACCACTCTTAGAAAAGACAACTATATCAGAGCGCTTTCTGAGCTTATGAAGCCGAAACGAATATTCAACAGCTATCAGCCCGGGTGGATAATGCCAATGCTCAACCATTTGCTGCAATATAGTCTGGCGAACTTCTTCTTCTGGCGTCAATGCTACATACTGCCGACGTAAAGGATCGAAAATTTCCTGCCTGGTATCTGTTACTCGTGTTTTAAACCATTCCATCTAAATAGGCTATTGTGCTTGCCGTAATATTGCAAATTTAGGATTTCAAAGTAAATAGCAATGCGAAAGTGCTGAAATATGTTGTATCAGGCAATGAGCTTGCATGAGAATAGCCTGTCATGCAATGGGCTTTCTGTAAATATTAGTCGAAGTAAATAAAAGTAAAATATTCAAGTTGTTGGCGAACTCTTTAATGTGTAGAATATATGCCTTTAAGACAGAGTAAGTTAAATGATTTTAAACAAACGAAAAGGATATTCTGTCGCACTGCATTTATTTTCACCAAAATCATGTATTTTTGTTGTTGAATAAACATGAGAAAGATCTGCTATAGGAATTACTAAGTCATTTACATTGGCGACACCCTTTTTTACTCATAGATCACACATTGGATTTAATTTCAAAACTGCTTTTCAAAGAAAGCCATTCCAAAATTTTAAACAGATGAAAACCAAGAAAGATATCATAGACAACTGGCTGCCACGCTACACAGGTCAAAATTTAGAAGATTTTGGAGATTATATTTTATTGACTAATTTCAATCAATACCTTGAGCTGTTTGCTCAGTGGCATGATGTACCTATCATAGGTCAGGATCATCCTATGCCATGTGCTACTTCAGGCGAGATTACTATCATCAATTTTGGGATGGGTAGTGCCAATGCAGCTACTGTTATGGATTTGTTAGCAGCTATCTTACCCAAGGCTGTACTGTTTCTTGGAAAATGTGGCGGGCTTAAGAAGAAGAACCGCGTAGGCGATCTCATACTCCCTATCGCTGCTATTCGAGGTGAAGGTACTTCTAATGATTACCTGCCGTTTGAAGTGCCGGCCCTCCCGGCTTTTAGCCTTCAAAAAGCAATCTCAACTACCATACGTGATCATGGCAGAGACTATTGGACAGGAACAGTTTATACGACTAACCGGCGCGTTTGGGAACACGACGAATCGTTTAAAGACTATTTGGTAGAAACACGTAGCATGGCAGTTGATATGGAAACAGCAACTATTTTTATAGTAGGCTTTGCCAACGAAATACCTACAGGAGCTTTGCTGTTAGTCTCCGACCAACCCATGACACCGGAAGGAGTGAAAACATCGGAAAGCGACAGAAACGTCAACAAGCGATTTGTAAACGAACATCTGAAAATAGGTATAGAAGCGTTGCAACAGCTTATCAATAACGGTATTACAGTAAAACATCTACGCTTCTGATGCCTGTACTGAGCTTCGATCAAATCCTAACCAATATTCGAAACCGGGTCTTTCATCCTATCTATTTTTTAATGGGTGAAGAACCTTATTTCATTGATGTGATCACACATCAGTTGGAAGAAAATGTGTTGGAAGAAGATTATAAAGCATTCAACTTATTGATCATGTATGGTAGGGATGTGGATGTGCATACTATTGCTAATCAAGCACGTACCTACCCTATGTCTGGTAATTATCAGCTTATCATAGTGAAAGAAGCTCAGGATGTGAGGAATATAGAAGAGTTGGATAAGTTTATTCCAGTATTCCCCGAGAGTACAATATTAGTGATCAACTATAAATATAAAAAAATTGACGGACGAAGATCGTTTGCCAAAACTGTAGAAAAAAAAGGAATACTGTTTGAATCCAAAAAACTACGTGACTATAATATGCCGGATTGGATAAACAGCTACCTGAAAAACAAAGGATATGGCATCAGTCCTAAAGCAGCACAAATCATAGCCGACTTTTTGGGCACCGATTTGCATAAAGTGCGTAATGAATTGGAAAAAGTCCTGATCTCCTCTAAACCTGGAAGTAAAATCACCGAAATTGAAGTAGAAACGAATATTGGAATATCAAAGGATTTCAACATTTTTGAGCTTCAATCGGCTTTGATACAGAACGATAAAATAAAAGCTAACCGAATAGTATTGTATTTTGCTGCCAACAGCAAGGATAATCCTATCATCAAGACTATTATATTGCTGTACAGTTTTTTTATCAAAGTGTTGAAAGTGCATTATGCTACCGACAAATCGCGCAACACTCTGGCAAGTTATCTTGGTGTGCATCCTTTTTTTGTTGCCGATTACCAACAGGCTGCAAAGCAGTTTAATGTGGCCAGACTGCGAAAAATAATTGGGATACTACGCCAGTTTGATCTCAAAGCCAAAGGATACGGAAGTGTCAATACGAACGAAAGTGATCTGTATAAAGAGATGATCTACAGGATTATGCACTAATAATGCCTTAGATGTTTCAATGAGCTTATCAAGTGGAAAATAACTCCATCATTTGGTATAACACACCTGTAAGCTTGGCTACTATAACGGCAAGTATTGTCAGTACAAGGGTTACTATAAATAATATCCCACTGATAGCGAAAAAGTTATTGACATACTGAAGTGCTTTCTCAAGTACTAATTTTTCACCTGCCCGAGTAGCCCGCTTCGACAGGCTTGCTGCTCTATATAGCAGTACACCCATCCACACAGGGAGCCATGCAAAAATAATTCCTACTATGCTCAAGGCAATCAGAATGCCGTACACTATCATCATCACACCCAGAAACTTCATCCAGCCCGAAGACCTGCTAAGGTTATAGCTTACTTCCCTGATCAGTTTGTGCTCATGAGATTCGAGTTCATCCATTGGTAACATAATTAATTGACTATAAATGAGAGTGCAATAAAAAGTTTTCTCGTGCTGTTTCATCAGTCAGTAAAATTAGTCTGACTAATAGAAAATGATGGTAAATATAGTAAAATCCCATAACCGCTAATTTTTATTCAATCGAGATTTGCAGAAATAGACTGATATTTGACTGTGCTGAACACATATGCATCTAAAAAGACTGCAAACCAATGGCATGATTTTTTTATTTCTCACCACCCATTATTTTTATTGGTGTAATTTTGTAAGCCAAGTGGATGTTTGTGGAGTGAAATAGAGATGATTTTTTAATTCATAGCATACCCACAAGATATGATCAAACGTATTTTTAAACATATTTACCGGTTTAAATATCTCTACACATTGCTGATATTTATCGTATGGCTGATTTTTTTTGATCAGAACAGTCTGATCAATCAGCATAAGCTGCGCAAAACACTTAGAAACCTGGAACAACAGCAACGCTATTATCAGCTTGAGATTTATAAGAACCGTGAAATGGTCAAAAGCCTAACTACCGATACTGCTTTTATGGAGCAGTATGCCCGCGAAAAGTATTTGTTTAAAAAAGATAATGAGGTGATCTACCTGATGGTGGAAGATGAGTAATAGACTTCTTGCTGCCTAAGGATATCCATTTCGTACTGCCGTAGTCTTATAAATCAATCCGTTATTTTTAATGCCTTATGTTTGAGCTTCGATAGGTTATTTACTGGATTGAGCTGAAAAAACATTGTATTTTTGCACTTTTGTTTTTCGACGGCAAGCAATAATATATGCCTTCTTGATGATGGATTGATGTGAATCCTACAATTTGGATCCCATCAAAAAAATATATGTTGCCTAGGTTGCTGCGGTGATTTTTATGAAATCTGTTTAATTGTTTGCATGATGACTGCTTTTGACCTTTGGGAACTGTTTCTCAACAATATCTATCAAACGAGTTGGATAGAAGTAGTAGCTGTTTTTTTCGGCCTTTTAAGCGTGTGGTACAGTACCAAAGTAAATATATTGGTGTATCCTACCGGTATAGTAAGCGTGTTGATTTATGTCTATATCTGTTTTGTAGTCGGTCTTTATGCCGATATGGGTATCAATGTGATTTACTTCCTTGTGAGTGTGTATGGCTGGTACAACTGGCTTAGGCCTACTGCCGATCAGAAGCAACTGCCGGTACGTTTTAATACCCGAAAAATGCAATGGATTGGTATCATAGCCTCGGTCATATTTTTTGCGGTAATCAGTCAGATATTAGTGAATTTTACTGATAGCACAGTACCATATATCGATGCGTTTACTACTGCTGTGTTTATCGTTGGCATGTATTTCATGGCTGAGAAAAAAGTAGAGAACTGGATTTATTGGATCATTGGAGATGTGGTATCTGTCCCATTGTATTTTTATAAAGGCTTGGTTTTTACCAGTTTTCAGTATTTGATCTTTTTAATTCTGGCAGTCAAAGGGCTGATAGGTTGGTGGAAGGAGGCAAATAATGCCTAGACGTATTGCTATTACCGGGCCTGAATCAACTGGTAAGTCGGAATTAGCCCAACAGTTAGCCGAACATTATAACTCGTCGTGGGTACCCGAGTTTGCCCGCCAATATTTGCTTGACCTGAACAGGGATTACCGTCTAGATGATGTGTCGTTCATAGCCGAGAATCAGGAAAAGCTTATCCATGAGGCTTTTGCAGGATCATCGGATTATGTCTTTGCCGATACCGAAATGCTGGTATGCGCCGTATGGGCTGACTTTGTATTTGGTCATATACCACAAGCTATCAAACTTCGGCTTGATCGTCAACAGTTTGACTTATATTTGTTGTGTTATCCCGATCTGCCTTGGGAGCCTGATCCTCTGCGCGAACATCCTACCCAACGGATGGAGCTGTTTAACATCTATGAAGCTTGGTTGAAGCAACTGAATTGGAAGTACGCCATCATAAAAGAGATTGGATCGCAAAGGCTACAGAATGCTGTTGATGCCGTGAATCGCTGTTTTATACCGGTATGAAGAAAGAACTACCTTTATACGTGTTATATTTACCCCGTTGGTACCCAAATCGTTATGATCCGATGTTTGGACTTTTTGTACAACGACATGCCGAAGCAGCTGCACTCTTCGATCGCATTTCAGTAGTATATGCCGAGCCAAATCGTACAAACTTCAAGACATGGGAGATAGAACAAAGACTTATTGAGAATGTGTTGACGGTCTGGGTATATTATCCTGTGGTGGCTTCCCAATCAATAGGAGCACGATTTATCAATACCTGCCGGTATTTTCGTGCCATTTTTAAGGGAATACGACAGCTTACCAAAGTATATGGAAGACCGCAGCTGATCCATGTCCACATTTTGACCCGCCTCGCACTGCCTGCATTTTATTATAAAACCCGTTTTGGCATACCTTATTTGATTACTGAACATTGGTCACGCTATCTTCCGTTTCGCAACGAGTTTAAAGGCTTTTTTCGTAGGTATGCTACCAGATTTTTTGTCAGAAAGGCCTCCTTGCTTACTACTGTGACAGAAAACCTGCAACAGGCCATGCAGCAATATGGGTTGCATAATTCAGCCACCTATATACTACCTAATGTGGTGGATATGAAGCTGTTTCGGATACAGGAACGGAAGCCCGATGAAAAGTTTCGTATAGTACATATCAGCTGTTTTGAAGACCGGTCGAAAAATATTAGTGGCACCCTGAATGTGATAGATAGGCTGAAGGATCAGATGTCCGAGGTTGAATCGGTTTTCATAGGCGACGGAATGGATTTTGAACGCATGCAACACCATGCCCGTGCTTTAGGACTAACTGATAATGAAGTGCGCTTTACCGGCTTATTAGAAGGTGAGAAATTAGCTTACGAATTGGCAATAGCCGATGTGTTAGTCGTATTCAGCCATTACGAAAACCTCCCGGTTGTTATTTTAGAAGCTTTTGCATGCGGGGTACCGGTGATAGCTACTAAAGTAGGTGGAATTGCGGAGATCATTAATGAGGAAAACGGAATACTGATTGACAGAGCCGATGAACAAGCTCTTATGCAAGCTATTATTCAGATAAGCGATCATACAAAAATCTTTGATAAAGAAAAGATCAGAGCGATGGTACGGGAAATAAACAGCCAGGAAGCCGTTGGTCGCCTGCTCCATGATTGGTATCAACGGATTTATTCTTGACAAGATAAAAAAAAGAGGTTAAAAAACCTCTTTTAGTCGTCGTAGTAGATCTGCCATTCCACCGGAAGGCTTTCAATTAAGCGGGGACCAAGTACTGAAAGCTTTTGAACTAATTCTTTTCTGGATTTAGTTCCAAAACGCTCAAGAGCCGGATCGCCTTTGTACATTAGACTTAAAAAGTCTAAAAATGTGATGAGATGTAACCTTCGAAACAGAAGTATTAATCGAACTGAAACATCAAAATCCTCCACAGGAGTATTTAATAAAATGACCGGATCACTGATCTTTTCCGGTCCCTGTTCATAAAACATACTTTAAAATCATTGTCATTCAAAATGCTTTATTGATTCATAATAGTGTTTATCAGTATTTTAAAACAGATAGTTCTTGTATGCTTGTGTAATGACCAGATTATTTTGCGTGCGACTTATTACATATATTGTGCCATAATTTAAGATATTTGATTTTAAAGCAGGGTATTTTTTTCTCCACAAAAATCCGATTTTATCTTTAGTAATTCCATGCGATAGCGTTCATCATTAATAAGGTGCATATCCATCTAAATAAATCCAAGTTGATGATTGAACAGCATTATCGAATGAAATTTTCTCTTGCGATAGTGGCTGGTGATATGAACTAGTTTACACCGTAGCGTATCATTGTTAAAAACGACGGTAGTGTCGGCAACAATCGAATACCGATGTGTTGCCCAGATGAAATTTTTGGTTGAATTTTTAAGTTTGGTATTAGTTACAAAAAGTGCATTACGCCATTGAGTGCGCCTGTATTTATACTCAAAATAAGGTGAGTATTCAATACTTTCAATCAGACTACGTGGTGGATGTACCCATACATGCTTTTCGTTATCAATCAAGCCGGTAATCTCGTGATTAAATATAGTATCATGTCGCAAATATTCATAAACTACCATTGTTTGATCAAAGAAGCAATCGGGCAGTATCTTGAGTGTGAGCGTAATAGGTGATGTGAGATCATCAAGTCCTGTATGAACATTGAAATTTTCAGGTTTAACTGTTGTTGTAAACAAATATGTAAATTCCTTATAGGGATGAAAAATCTGATTATCAGTGTTGTGCTTACATTTTGCTGAAGTATCACATTCGATATCAGTATATGATGTATTCTGGCCAGACACATCTGACGATATTATTGCTACCCATAAAAAGATGAATAACCAGAGGCGCATAGGTTCAATTGTTTTTAATAGATCAATGCTGTATGGTTTTTATGTTAGATAGCTTGAAGATCTTATGAATCAGGGCATTTGAAAGCCAATAGTGGGATGCCTAACTGAAAGAAGTCTTCTTTTCCAACCTTATCTTTGAAGATATAGTGCAGCCAGCTTCGTTTGTTTGCAATAAAAGCTGCCAGACTGATGGCATGATTTTCAGTAAACTCTTGCAGAGCAGTTGCCGCATGCTTTGCTTCAACTAAATGAAATCGTAGCCTTTTGGTATCTTTTGCAGCTGCAAAGGCCTGCTCTAATTCATTCATCAGCAAACCTGCTCTTTGATCTTTGGGGTCAAAGAGCAGATGTACGATATGGATGATAGGATGATGTTTTTTAGTCAGTTCTATCAGCTGGTGTATAGTAGATATCTCGAACTTTCCAAAATTGGTGGCATATAGGATATCGTTATTGGTACGCCATGTATAGTTCTCGGGTATAGCTAATAGTGGTACGTTGACTTTCGACATCAGGCTCTTTGCTATGCTGCCTTCTAAAAAGGCTTTCCTGCCTTTCCCCTTAGTACCCATCAGTATCAGGTCAGGCTTTTCTGTTTCAGTCAGCTCTAATAACTCAAACTCCGGACTGCCTCCTTTTAGAACTGGTTCAATCACTACGTTAGGTATATTGTTTTGTGTAAGCAATTGTTGGAGTTGCTGCTGCTTTTCGTTCATATGCTCCGTAGCTTGTTTTTTCATCTCAGTACGTAGCTCTCTATTAAAATATGTGTCGGCACTGAAGCCGTCCGGAAAGTTCATATCGCCCAACACAATTTGATCCATATAGGCATGAAACAACATGATCTTGCCGCCTGTAGCCCGAATCAGGTCAATGGCGTATGGGAAGAGCATCTGGTTTTCCTCGCTGAAATCGGTGGCTAATAATATCTTCATGACAGTAGGAGGTTTGATGACAGTATGGGCATAAAAGTAGATAAAATACTTTTCAGATGCAAGCCAAACAAAATTTTTACCACCCTGATATTAATCCAATCACCCCTGCTGCCATCGCAAATAAGATGCTGACAGCTTTCACCATGATAAATCCTTTACGCGACTCGGCTAAAAGAGGTAAAGTCCCATGACCGTCCTGTGCAATTGAATTGGCCAACAATATGCTGAAAGGCAACACACCTTGCGAATAAAGGATTACAAATATAAAATGTGGACCCGATTCAGGTATGATACCAACCAAAAGAGCTACCGCAAGTATGAGCCATCTATTAGTAGTGATCCAACTGTGCAGATCCACATAATAGTTGAGGATATGAATGGCTATCAAGACACCTAAAGTCCAAAGGAAAATCTTATGGAAATGTTTTTTTAGCACATGCTGCCAAAGATGTTCCTGCAAGAAATGATCACTTGCTATAGCAACAATAAAAAGGAGGACAGAAAACAAGGCTATCAGGCTGTATCGTATCCAGTCGGCTTCGGCATGGCTATTATTTCCGGTGGGTTCGTTATGTACAGCTGCCTGATTGCCCATAAGCGTATTCAGATGATGGTCGCCGTCAATAATCCCACTTATCAGTAGAAACAAAGCGGTGAGCAAGCCTGCTACTAATAACGCACGTGTGAAACTGATACTCCGGAAGTTTTTTACTATAGATGAAAGATTTCTTGGGTGACATTCGTGATTGTGACTGTGAAGCGGCAAAGTGCTATGTCCGTTCAAGCCAATATATCGGTTTTTAACAGTAAAATGGACTATCAGACCAGCTGATAATGCAACAAGAAATAATATGATATGTAGTTTGATAGCTGTTTTTGGGATCAAAGAAAACATCAAAAATGCTTCATCGCCTGAGGTAGCTATCATGGTGGCCACTAAAGCGGGAAACATGATCACCCGATGAATGTAAAGCGAAACCATAGTGTATGAACCTAAACATCCGGGAATAATACCCATGATACTTCCTAAGACGATCTGACCAAAAGGCGATCTTTGAAGCCTGGCACTCCATGATCCTTGAGTTTGTATGTTCAGGTATTCGATGATCATCATCATTCCTATCACAAAAGAGCTGACAATGAAAGTTTGCTGCAAGAGTATGGCGATCATATAGCTTGATAACAGATGTAAAAATGTGTTGATTTAGTCTTGCCCGGCTTTAAATTGTAAAGCTGCTTCAAGAAATGCTCTGGCTAATGCACCGGACAGCTGATCGTCATATTCCATCCATTCCGGATGCCATTGGACGGCCATCAGGAATTGGTTGTGAGGCGGATAATTTTCTATGGCTTCTATCAGCTTATCGCTGCTGAATGCAGAAGGTATCAATCCGTTTCCTAATGTTTTAATGCCTTGATGGTGGTTACTGGCTACAAGCTGTAATGTAGATTTGGCAAGTCGTGCCAATGTGCTTTGCCCGGCAATGCTGACTTCATGTGTTGTCCATCCTTTGTTTTGTTTTCGGTGAAGGTTGCCAGAACCAGTATCTTCAGGCAGGTCTATATAAAGGGTGCCGCCCATTGCTATATTGATTAGTTGTAAGCCACGGCAGATACCCATTATAGGCAGTCCGTTGTAGGTTGCGATACGAAATGCTTCAAATTCGAGGGTGTCTCTCCAACGATCAAAAACCCCACAACGAGCTGTATCGGCTATTTGGTCATACCATCCGGGATAGATATCAGCCCCACCGGTGAGCAGCAAGGCATGAACAATGGCTAAAGTGTCGGGCAGCGCATCAATATGTACGGTACTTAAATCAATAGCTCTGAATGCAATATGTTGATGTGCAAGCCATTCGTCATATCTCTTACCTTCAATAGCCCGTTCTTTGGAAATACCGATGACTAACTCAGCTGTTTGATTAGCTTGACCACTGACGGAAAGCCATATAAGTAAGGTAAAAGCAAGCAAAGAAAGAACATGTAATTTGTGTTTCATCTATTTGAATTTTATGCTGTCATTGTGTTTAACGCCATGATTGAAAAACTGTTAGCTTATATCATTATCTATTTGTTTCGGTTATGTTGTGAACTTTCTATTTTGGTTATTCAATTCCAAGGTACAAATCTTTGAGTTGATGAAGGTATTGTGTCGTAAACTGTCCGTCTTTTTCACGTATAATGAACTCTTCCCGCTGGAGCTTTTTTATGGGATCAAGGCTGTAAGACATATTGAACCGGTTGGGTTCTTTGTTTTTGATAGGTATGATATGCTGAATTCTTGTCAGAAACAAACTTTGTTTCCGGGCTGCACTGTTCCAGTTGTCGAATTGATCGGCAGGCAATACTAACGCAAAAGTTCCTTTTGGGTGGATAATTTTTTTTACTGCCTGTGCTAATTGATCAAATGAAAGGGTATCGGTATGTCGAGCTAGTGTACGACGTTGGGATAAGGTTTTAAAGGTTGAAGTAAAGAAAGGTGGGTTACTAACTATCAGATCAAACAAGGCGGTGGTGGTTTCAGCATATGTGCTTATGTCGGAGCATATTGCCTTCAATCGTTGGTTCCAGGGCGAACGGTGAAAGTTTTCTTTAGCTTCACTTACTGAAGCTGGGTCTATATCAACCGCAACTATTTGAGCTTTTTCATAGCGTTGAGCCAGGATAAGCGACAATATACCACATCCGGTGCCTATATCTAATATATGATTTGCCCGGCTACCGTCAGCCCAAGCACCTAATAAGACTGCATCCGTACCTACTTTCATAGTAGAATGCTGATGCATCAGACTGAATCTTTTGAAATGAAAAGGCCTGCCACTACTCATAAATTATCGTTCAGATATAATTCGATAAGCCCTTCTGGTGCTTGAATATGCATGGTTTTGCTGCGCCTGTCTACCTTTTTTATGATCTCATCAGTGATAGGGATAAGCACTTCTTTACCCTGATGAAAGATTTGTATAATAGCTTGATTGGGATATTCCAACACTGTGTTGATATTTCCAACCAATCCAAAAGTCTGGTCAATGACTTTAAAGTCGGTTATTTCGTGGTAATAAAATTTTGTCCCTTTAAGTTTGGGTAACAGTTCAATGGGTAGAAAAATATTTTTCCCACATAATGGAGCTGCTTCTTCTACTGTTTCAATATCCTGGAGCTTGATATGGGCTTTGTCGCCTTGTAGTCTCATCTTTTGTATGAAATAAGGGATAAGTTTTTTCTGTCGCTCGATAAATATCATAGACAAGGAAGCATAGTCCTGTGGATCATCGGCTTCAATTCGAATACTTATTTCGCCTTTCAGTCCATGTGTTTTGATGACTTTACCCCAAAAAAAATTATCTTTTTTCATCTGTAAAAGCTTTTTATAAGATTGTGCATATCAAGCAATTCCGTATTCTTTACTTATTGAAGCGTTGTGCTTTCTGACTAAGTTAGCTTGCCCATCTCTATTAGCAAAGTTATAAGTAAAAAAGCTTTGATCCATTTTGATTTTTTGATACTGCATTAAACAATAAAAGCCGACAATATGTGCCGGCTTTTACGCAATTTTCCTTGTGCTTTTATTCTTCAGCAGGATTCTCTACAGTAGCTTCTGTTTCTGCTTCAGCTTGTTCAGCTTCTTTAGCTGCCTCGTTAGCTTCTAATTTGAGTTCCGCAGCACGTTTTTTAGCTACTTCTGTTTCTATTACCTCCCTGACTTTGGCTTCAGCCTCTTGTCTTTTTTTGCGTTCGTTTCTATCTGTCTCGGCTAATCCCTTTTTCTTGGCATCAATCTTTGCTTCTTTCTCTTGAAGCCAGGTTTGAAACTTTGCCTCGGCCTGTTCAATAGTTAATGCACCTTTTTTTACTCCTTTCAATAAATGTGATTTCAGCAACACACCTTTATACGAAAGAATCGCACGAACGGTATCTGTTGGCTGTGCTCCATTGTGTAACCAGGTAAGGGCTTTGTCGAAATCTAGCTCTATCTCAGCTGGATTGGTCATTGGATTATAAGTGCCAATCTTTTCAATAAACCTGCCATCCCGTGGTGCACGACCATCCGCAATTACAATATGATAAAAAGGACGCCCCTTCTTACCATGTCGTTGTAATCTGATTTTTGTTGGCATAATGAATATGATTAAATGTTACAAAATTTTATTATGGCTGCAAAAATCGTAATTTTTTCATTACCACCACTATTATTTTTTTAAAAAATATGATCCTCTGATGAATAAAGAGTGTTTTAGCAAATGAAAAGCGATAGAAATTTAGACTTTACTAAGCAGTATTTTAATTCTCAATTTATTGAATGACAAATTTAGATAGTGCTGTTTTACCATCTGTATAGTGTATCTGTATGATATACAGCCCTTTAGAAAGATGTTTTAAATCTAATTGTTGCATACCCATTTCGCAGTATATGGCTGTGATCTGACGGCCTGTTTTCTCGTAAATACTGATCAGAGCAGGCTGTTTCAACTCAATCTGAATATGTCCGTCCGATGGATTAGGATATACTATTGCTGTTGTCGGTTGATTTTCTTGCAGTCCTACCTTATAAATGCCATAGACCGACACATCATCTACTTGCCATGTGGAAGCTTCTATGTCGTTGGATGTATATTTGAATGCAAAGTAGAGTGGGGGAGCTGCATTCACTATCAGTTCTACCTCACCCGAAGCCGCCCATGCGAAGCTTCCCAACGACCAATTGGCCTTATGGGTGATATCCGTCCAGGTATATAAATTCGGGTCGTTCGCACCATTATAGTCTTGACTGACTAATAATGCAAGCGGATCACCATCATAATTTCGAGCCGAACGAAAATATAATAGTAAGGTGTCAACTAATGAACTCCATTCTATAGCCGGACTGATCAGCCAGTCTTCGTTGGCATGAGCCCCAGCTGAAAAACCCGTCATGCGTGCAAAATCTTCGTTATTGAAATTATAGTGCTCCCAGACTTGCTCACCCAACACATTATATTGCGACATCAAACCGAGTGATTCATCAAAGGTTTCTTGCATCAGCAAGCTGTATGCGTTGGTGGTTATTCGAGCAGAAGGTGGCGTGCCATCAGTTTTGTAGTCAATACTTTCACCTGAATTGGTGTACGGATAAATATGAAACAGTAAAGACAAGTGGGAGTCTAACTTATTAAACTGATGCGATTCAATGCCATAAGGAACGTTCCATGCGATATAGCCTAAGGATATATCGGTATTATTGGCAATGGGAACACCATCTTCTGGTGTTTCTGATATATTGGCTGACTGGTCTTGTACACCATAAATCAGATATGCATCAGGTAGTTGTTCACCGGTGGCCTCTTCCCATTCCATTCTGACTCCTATGCCTTTTACTTCGGCAACGAAATTAGTAGGGTAATTGGTTGGCTCCGGTTTTATAGTCATATCCCCTGTGAAAAGCAGGTCATCGTAGTACACAGCTCCACCGTTGTTACCGTCCTGATGATATACCCTCAGTTCAAATCGGAAGGCAGTTGCCTGAGCCGGCGCTGTGATCACCGCAGAAAATAACTGCCATTGATCGCTATTGGTGCTATATGTATTAGGTCGTAAAATTTCTTCATCATCCGGCAGTGTGGATGTGCCATCTAACCAGTAGGACCAAATACGCATTTTTGCCGCATCGTCATTATCAAAGAAATAGAACTGAATAGTGTATTCTACACCCGGTTCAATTCCTTGTATCACCTGATTGACTTTTTTAGTAGAAGAGGCAGATATGTGCTTGGCAGAAAAATTCCCTGATCTGACGATAGAGGATTCTTTGCTGATGTTTTCGGTGGAGTTGTAGCCTTCGGGCTTGGTATCGGAGGTCCAGCTTTCAAAGCCAGGGTTTATAACCATATTTTGTGCGATACTTAAATCGGCAAACAAAATGAACAAGACCAAAATAGGAATGGAGTAAATTGTTTTCATAATCAGATGCTTTAATTCAATTTTTTTCTTAACAGAGTAAAAATACAAAAATTTAAAAGTATACTAGGTGTTTATAAAAAAACTCCCCAAATAAAAAAAGGCGGAAAATATATCCGCCTTTTGTTATATTTAGTTTTCAGTAAGTGTCGTCAGTCTTTATCGTTCACTTCTTCAAAGTCCACATCGGTTACTTCATCATCACCTGGTTTAGCAGTATCCTGTGTGCTTTGTGAATGATCGGCTTGCGACTGAGCTTCGGCCTGAGTGTGTTTATACATTTCTTCACTTGCCGATTGCCATATGGCGTTCAGCTTTGTCATTGCACTATCGACAGCGGTGATATCCTGATTTTTATGTGCAGTTTTCAGTTCTTCCAATGAGCTTTCAATTTCAGTTTTCTTATCGGCCGGTAATTTGTCGCCATATTCTTTAAGTTGTTTCTCAGTTTGGAATATAAGTGCATCTGCGCTGTTGAGTTTATCCACACGTTCGCGTTCTTTTTGATCAGCTTCGGCATTTGCAGCAGCTTCATCTTTCATTCGTTGAATATCGGCATCGCTAAGTCCGGAAGATGCTTCAATACGAATGCTTTGTGATTTACCGGTAGCCTTATCTTTGGCTGATACATTCAAAATGCCGTTAGAATCTATGTCGAATGTAACTTCTATCTGTGGTACACCTCTTGGAGCTGGCGGTATTCCGTCCAAATGGAATCGGCCGATACTTTTATTCTGATTTGCCATAGGGCGCTCGCCTTGCAACACATGTATCTCCACCGAAGGCTGGTTATCAGCTGCAGTAGAGAAGGTTTCCGATTTACGCGTAGGTATGGTTGTATTGGATTCTATCAAACGTGTCATCACACCGCCGAGTGTCTCAATTCCGAGAGATAATGGTGTGACATCTAACAACAACACATCTTTCACCTCACCTGTCAGCACACCGCCTTGTATGGCAGCACCAATGCTTACAACCTCATCAGGGTTTACTCCTTTTGAAGGTTCTTTACCAAAGAACTCTTTTACAATCTGTTGTATAGCCGGGATACGGGTTGAACCGCCTACTAATATCACCTCATCAATATCGGAAGAGTTGAAGCCGGCATCTTTCAACGCTTGTCGGCAAGGCTCAATGGTAGCACGGATCAGCTGATCGTTCAACTGTTCGAATTTAGCTCTCGAGAGTTTGCGTACCAAATGTTTTGGGATGCCATCCACGGGCATGATATAAGGCAGGTTAATCTCGGTTTCGGATGAACTTGAAAGCTCTATCTTGGCTTTTTCAGCAGCTTCTTTTAAGCGTTGTAATGCCATAGGGTCTTTTCTGAGATCGACCCCTTCATCGTTTTTAAATTCTTCGGCCAACCAATTGATGATGTTATGATCAAAATCATCTCCTCCAAGGTGGGTATTTCCATTGGTTGATTTCACTTCAAACACTCCGTCGCCTAATTCGAGTATAGAGATGTCGAAGGTGCCGCCTCCTAAGTCGAATACAGCTACCTTGATATCGTTTTTCTTTTTATCTAATCCGTACGACAGGGCTGCTGCTGTAGGCTCATTGATAATACGGCGCACTGTTAGTCCGGCTATCTCACCGGCCTCTTTAGTGGCCTGACGCTGTGAATCACTAAAATAAGCCGGTACGGTGATTACAGCTTCGTTAACTGTTTGTCCGAGATAATCTTCGGCGGTTTTTTTCATCTTTTGAAGTACCATAGCCGAAAGCTCCTGCGGGGTATATAGACGGTCGTCTATTTTGACACGCGGAGTGTTGTTTTCACCTTTTACTACTTTGTAAGGTACGCGATTGCTCTCGGTGGTAACACGGTCATAAGTCTCTCCCATAAAGCGTTTAATGGAAAAAACGGTTTTGGTCGGATTAGTAATGGCCTGACGTTTGGCCGAATCACCTACCCTACGCTCTCCGTTATCGGCAAAAGCAACAATAGAGGGAGTGGTCCTGCGCCCCTCACTGTTTGGTATGACAACCGGCTCATTACCTTCCATTACGGCTACACATGAGTTTGTGGTTCCTAGGTCTATTCCAATTATTTTACCCATTATTTTTCTCCTCCTAAAAGATTTATTTTTTGGATTTTTAATGTTGTTGTTTCATTTGACAAGGATTGTGCCAAGCCGATTGAGAGCGATATTATATAGATGGCTATCGTTTATGAAAGAGATGACATCTATGATGAATATATGTAGTATGCAATGAATCAATGAGATAAGCTTGGTAAGGGGTTTTTACAGCCTGTCAGGTATAAATGACAAAAGGGCAGCCTGAATAGATTTTTACATAAGTAGATATGCTTTAAATTAGATATTAGTATATTTTTTATTTTTGCTGTTTACCTTCAACACATCTTCTAATTATGGTACAATCAACCTCAAATATAGTTTTAAGTATTGTCCTGCCATTAGTGATCATAGCTTTATTAGTGGGAATAATGCATACCCGATTCAAATTCAAATCGTTACGTAATGTTATGCGGGCCATTGGATTTGGCGCTATCTCGATTATATTTTTATTATTGTTTGATTTTATTGCCGGCTTGTTAGGCTTAGACAGGCTTAGTAATCTTAAGCGTTCTGCTTTTTATTCTTTTGCCGTTGTAGGTTTTGCAGCCGAATTTGGGAAATTTGTCTTTCTTCGATATTATTTCTCTCGATTAAAGTCGTTTTCAAGTCCATTGGATGGAGTGATCTATTCTTTGTTGCTTTCGATGGGCTTTACCCTAGTAGCTTTGCCTTTATTTGTGGCAGGTGTGTTTTCTAATCCGGTCAGTGTTCAATTTCTGTATTCATATAGCTTTGCCAATCTTGCATTTGCCATTGTGTTAGGCTTTTTTGTTGGGATGGGTATCTTTCGTAAGAACCGTTTTATTGATTCAATGACCGGATTAGGTGCTGCCAGCTTTTTTCATGGTTTCTTTTATTTTGCCAACTTGACTTCCGATTATACTATCCTGCTGTTGTATGGAGGCGGACTTTCAATTATTGCTTTGTTGCTTCTTATCAAATCTTTTAACAGCAAGAATTTCAAAGCTTGATCAAAAGTGTTGTATCTACCTGTTATACTGATGCTTATAGAATAATTCTATTTAATATAGTGGATGTACTCTGATTTCACCTTTGGTGTTCCATTCGATGGCTGGGAAAGGTACTTTAATGATATTCACCAGATCTAATACTTGTCGTAGATAGCGTGATTTTGTTTTTACCCTGCTTAAGTCCACATCAAGAGAAAGCATGAATTTCCGGTAGCGTTCTATATCTGTGCGGTCGTGTATAATTCCATCGGCATCTGTCCAGATATTGTCGTATCCGCCAAACATACCGCCGGCACCATATCCTATGGCAATATTCAACCAACTGAATTTCCCGTCCTTACCGGTAAAAGAAGCCGGATTTATACTCATCCATACATGGATAGAGTTATAGTCTTTCAATGACCTTTGCAAGAGGCTTTTCCCATATAATTGTTCGGAGCGTGTGCGAAGCTCCGGATCGGAAAAATGGGTAAACACCGGAAGTAATTTGAGCTTGATACGTTGTTCCTCCCAGACTAATTCCTGTGTCGTCATAAGAGCTGCACCCAGAAAATTGGCTGCAATATCGCTTACCGAAGCTCCCCATAATTCAGAAAAACCATCAAAAACTTCTATGGTATTTTGAAAAATAAACGCAGTCAACCCACCATATATGGCGGCTTTCTTCTGTTCTACTCCACTCCACCTAAGTATTTGGGTCAAATAATATGCTTCTAAATAGGATGTAACCATATGGCCTGCCTTGTCAACCTGTAACCATTCTTTAGAATCATCAGCCCATCTGAATTTTCCTTTTGGATAATCCGCATACCACAATTTGTCAAGACCATATAAAGTTATCCCATAAACAGTGATCACGGATGAGCTGAGAAATATAAAACGTGGTTGATGCAAAGTATCTGCCGGAATGAGCCAGTTTGGATGATCGTTAAGTTGAAATGACTGAGCCTTACTAATATGGGGAACATATAGAAGTATGTAAAAAATAGCTAATAAACTGACTGACCTGTTGAAAATCATGAAAAAGTTGGTTACAAATAATCAGCTAACAAAAGTACAGGATTTTTTACATGGAAAATAAGTGTTAAATAAAGGTCGTACTATCTTTATAGCTCGTCTTAATGAATGCCATTAAAACCTATGGTGATACTTCAGGAAGATAGACAGGAGTTGGATGAGTTGTGGCAGACAGCTACAACCTCCATAGTATCTTCAGAGTATTATGGAAGCTGATTTTATTTGTTTCATCAAGTATGTAGGATTCCAATTTGAACTCATTAGACTTTTTTGGCATGTTTTATAAGCCAGATAGATATATACAAGCGTTGCCTGCATGGGAGGAAATAGTATTTTTGCATCAAAAATAGTTTATGGATTTAAGTAAAATAGCTAATATATCAGGTAAACCAGGTCTGTTTAGTGTGGTTAGTCAGGGGAAGAACAACGTTTTAGTTGAGTCTTTGCTTGATGGTAAACGGTTTCCGATTTTTGCACATCATCATGTGAGCATATTAGAGGAGATTAGTGTATATACCCATTCCGAAGACCGCCCTTTGAAAGATATTTTCAAAGCAATCAATCAGTCTTTGGGTGAGGTATTGGATTTCGATCCTAAGGAAATTTCTTCTGATGAGTTGAAAGCCAAGTTTACTATAGCTGTACCCGATTATAACAAAGAAGCAGTTTATGTTTCCGATATAAAAAAAATCTTCGGATGGTATAAGCTACTATCTGAGAAGCAGCTTCTTGATTTTACAGAAGAAGGTACCGAAGCGGAAGAACCCGGTTTGGAGGAAGTTGCTTCTGAATAATCCGTATTTTAATTGCATGTGATACCTTTTGTCAAGCATGTTATATTCAACACTTATTCGTCCAATTCTTTTTACGGTTGATCCGGAAAGGGTGCATAGTTGGGTGGTTGGTGGGTTAAAGCTTGCTTTTGCCATACCGGGTGTCAGGCTTTTGATCGGCTATTGTACAAAAGTGAACGACCCCAAGCTACAACGGGAAGTGTTTGGCCTTCGCTTTTCAAATCCGGTAGGTATTGCAGCCGGCTTCGACAAAGATGCCCAACTCTTTAATGAACTGTCGGCATTGGGCTTTGGACATATTGAAGTAGGTACGATAACTCCTAAACCTCAGATGGGTAATCCTAAACCACGCCTTTTCCGACTTCCTAAAGACAAAGGACTGATCAACAGGATGGGGTTCAATAATCAAGGCCTTGATGCGGCGGTAAAAAAACTCAGAAAAAGGAAAACTACTGCTGTAATAGGAGCTAACTTAGGTAAAAACACCCTGACACCCAACGAAACAGCAATAGAAGATTATAGCAAAAACTTTGATGGATTGTTTGATGTGGCTGACTATTTTGTGGTTAACGTAAGCTGCCCGAATATCACCGATCTTAGTGAACTTCAGGATCAGCAAGTGCTAACAGCTATTTTGCAGCGATTGCAGGAGATCAATGCAACAAAAAAAGAGCGAAAACCTATACTGCTTAAAGTATCACCCGATCTGAATGAAAAGCAATTAGATGAGGTAATTGAGATAGTACGTGTTACAAAAATAGATGGAGTGATGGCTGTGAACACCACTATACGACGCGATAATATTAACAATGAGAATAATAATATTAGCCGAATCGGAAATGGTGGATTGAGCGGCTTGCCTTTACGGGAACGTGCCACAGAAGTGATACGTTATTTAGCCGAAAAATCGGGTAAAGCATTCCCAATTATTGGAGTAGGCGGCGTGTTTACACCTCAGGATGCGATAGAAAAACTACAAGCGGGCGCTGATCTGATACAAGTCTATACCGGTTTTATTTATGAAGGACCGATGATTGCCCGACGAATCAATAAGGGGATACTTAAAGCAATAGAAAATGGACAGCTGAAGTAAAATCACAGCTGTTGATATTCTTTCAAAGCGATCTGACGTTACAAAGAAAGAATGGATAAGAGTATCTACGATGCCTAACAAATAAACCCCTCCCGACAGTGAATAATGATTTCCCATACCTATTGGTTGATAGGAGCACATGCACCTTGTCTACCTACAATAAACCGAAAGACAAAGTAGATAGGATGTTTAAAGAATCCTTGTACCTGATGCTATACAGCGATCCATTGTATGTTTCAACAAAGCATCCACTTTAGTTGTACCTTGCTATCAAACAACTCCTGTTAGGCTTCTATCCGGTACGTATCATTGAGATAATGGACTTAGCCGAATACTGGATTAAGGCTGTCAGTAGTTCTTTTTTATAACTATCCGATTTGTACTTACTTGACGAGTTCAAAAAAGCGTTCGGTCAGCAGGCTGTCTTCCCACTTTTTAACACCATTGATCCATACTTCGGTAACTATCTCCCGATTTTTCCCGCGATATATTTTACAGCTTAGGGTATCTCTGTAATTTTCACCCCATTGAATATAAGTTTTTGGAAATTCTTCCTTGTTGTCTGTATTTGGGAAAAATGCCAGGCGATAGCCGGCCTCATGCTTATATATGTAATACTGATTAGACAAAGCTGATTTTTCGGAATAGGTTCCATCAGTTTCATCTTTCACTATATACAAGACTTTGACAGAGCTTTGGTCAAAATAGTACTCGGATTGAGGATTCAGTAGGTCATTGCCGTCTTTATCTTTTACAGCGATCTCAATTTTAGTATCAATCACAAAGGCCTCACTCTTTTCCTTGTCGGAACAAGCAGCTAATAAAATAAGTGCTGCCAAAAAAATCTTTGTTTTCATAGTTTCTTTGTTAATAATTTCCTCATAAAGGATATCTCTTCTCAAAAAGAAGAGCGTGCTAATATACGCTTTATCCTGTTAAAAGTCAAGCATTTTTTAATTGAATTTTAAATTATTTAGAATGTATGTTTTAAATACATCTGTATAATATAGATAATCAGCTGTATATATGTGATTTAGAAATACTCTCAATCAGAGGCGATTTAATTATTACTTTGTCTGAGTTCTTTGTAAAAAGATGTAACTATGGGTAAATATTCTAGTAACCCATTTAAAATAAGTATATTTATTGTACTAATAAGTCTGCCCTAAGGGAAAAGATACAATAAAAAAAGAATCCTTCAATAACCTTAAGCAAGAAAATCCTCAACCCACACTTTTACTGTTTTGTGCACTACTTGAACGTTCTAAAAATGAATTATTGATGATCAGTGAATGACGTATAATTAATTTTCATTTTGGATCATTAGACGCTCATCTTGGTGCATGTTTATTCCCAAAAACAAGAATCGAAGCTGATAAACCCCAACATTTTGAATCCAACAAATATGCACATTCAATTATTGGAAATAAAGGTTTGAAATTGGATCATGCATTGCAACAAACAGGAAAGGCTTCAATTTCTTGAGGAATTGTGTGATTTGGGAACGTTCAACAGTGCATACGTTCGACAAACACAGCCTGGCAGGACTGTTTTATCAGAAACTGATCCCCAATGCAAGACCGGGAAGGGTGTAAACTATTGTTTTTGTAATTGTTTGGCCGGCATTTTTACCTGAATCCCATGTTTCGGTTCTTACTTTCATTATTAACGGAAGTACAAGCCTGAGGTTGACTTTCTGTGTTTTCAGCGGTAGAAACCTATAAGCAAATATGGGATATAGATAATATTTTATTGAAGTATTTTCAGAATATCCAGCCAAAAATGTTGCGCCAACTCCTGATTCAAAAAAATGACGTCCTTGCCCCAAAAGCACAGAAAAATGGTGCGCAAATGCTATATATTTATCTGCAGGTTTAGAACTAAATAAATGCAGGTCCATGAAAATCCCTGTACCGGCGCGTCCTGTCAAAGCAAGGTGCGGCCTGAGAAAAAATATACGCTCATAATTGATGCCAAACAGGGATACATCGCCTAATACCGATAAATTGATGTTATTAACCGGCCTTGATTCTATCCCGAAATGTTCATCCTGACCAAAAGCAAGTGCAGTAGTTATGAGTAGTAGAGCTGACAATAATATATTTTTCACATCTAATTATTTTACACTGAATTTCACTTCAAAATGTTTTACTTCCGTTTGGAT
>Ga0172377_10000040_pt1 | contig 96000 bp, 93 predicted proteins | sample Pumphouse3metaG_FD_119749 | JGI IMG/M metagenome (GOLD analysis project Ga0172377, IMG submission 119749) | Leachate microbial communities from a municipal landfill in Southern Ontario, Canada - Pumphouse #3 metaG | ecosystem: Engineered > Solid waste > Landfill > Unclassified | place: Canada...
AGGTTGAAAACGGAATGGTCATAGTATAAAATTGATTTCAAATCGATTACAAGCATTTTTGGTTCAACATGTTATAATTAAAGAGATTGTAGCAAATATAAAAAAAACAACGAGACAGCACTGATATGAAACAAATATTAATGAAGGCAAGAGAAATTGGAGCTGATGCAATCATTGTTACGGGTAAATCTGGTTCTTATGGTGTAGGGGTGCCAATCGGGAATATTGCGTATGGGGTATCCGAAGGTTATGGAATTACTGCAATAGCTATCAAATACAAATGATTTGAACAAATTCGAAATAATTCCAGACGTTTTCGATAAAACCTCATTATTAAATAACTTACACAACAAAGACAGACATAATATAGCGAATCACCCCCGTTATCAACATCGACCAGCCCGGGGAGCCATAGATTTGGCCAAAAGACAGGATCTCGAAGAGATCCTGTCTTTTGTTCTTATAGGTTCTCACGAGGCCAAATCTATCCCCCCTGGTTTGATTAACGAGCGAAGCGAGTGAATCAAGGGGGGATTTCTAAGGTCGGAAAGAGACGGGATTTTTCAATTCTGTCGCTTTCCGATTTTCTTCTTATGGGGTATAATGGACGTGTTATGGAAAAGACGAGAAATGTATATATAATAGCGGGACCAAACGGTTCCGGAAAAACGACGTTTGCTAGAACATTTCTTCCGGAATATGCTAAATGCGACCGATTTATAAATGCTGATCTTATTGCCGCGGGACTGTCCCCGTTTTCACCTCAGCAGGTTGCTATTAAGGCCGGGAGACTTGTTTTGGAGCAAATAAAGGAATACTCGAATAACGGCGTTGATTTTGCTTTTGAGACGACCATGTCCGGGGTGACTTATCTTAAATATTTCAAGATGCTGAAAGAAGAAAAATATAAGATCCATATATACTTTCTATGGATACCCAGTTCACAGCTCGCGGCCGCGCGCGTTAGAGACCGTGTAGCGCAAGGCGGGCATAATGTACCGATCTCGGATATAAAACGCAGATTCGAGAGAAGCACAGAAAAATTTTTGAAAAATTATAGGCCAGTGGCAGATCAGTGGATGTTATTTAATAACGAGAAATCTAAACCGAAACTTATTGCTAGAAAACAAAACGCTCATGTAGATGTGTTTGATAAAGATCTATTTTATAAGATCACCAAGAAAAGCGGAGTTAATTTATGAAAAAACGAATGACACTTCAAGATAAAGCCGAAGTTGCGATAAGGAAAGCGGTTTCTCGAGTTGTAGCCCAGCATAAAAAAGATGGCCGCCCTCTCGTGGTGTGGGAAAACGGAAAAGTTAAGAAAATTATAGCCAGATAAAATGACCTGTTTGGGGTCACCATTATTTCTTTCTCTGATTTTTGTTATCAACATCGACCAGTCCGGGGAGCCAGACTTATAGAAGGCTCTTACAAACTTTTAGACAAAGAGTTTGTAAGGGCTTTTTCTTTCTGGTATAATTATTTTTAAGAGGGGATTATATGCCAACAATTCTTGAGATAGCAGGGTGGAGATTATTTTTTTATTCGAATGAAATGAATGAACCTATGCACATTCATGCACGTAAAGCAGAGATGGAATGCAAATATTGGCTTGATGAGAAGATTTACGAAATAGTAGAAGCGTATTCTTACAGCTTAAAGGCGAAGGATAGGCGAGAAATAAGGCGTATCATTTTTAACCATTTCGATTACATCGTTGACAAATGGAATGAATTCCAAAGGAAAAAATAGCATGGGAAAACTACATAATATAAAAAATCCCGCAATTGACGGAAGTTACCTAAAAATAGAAATTGATGGCGAATCAATAAAAACTGACTTAAAGAAACTTTCCAAACGACTCAGAAATGCTAAAAAAAGTGAATTAAAAAAGTTTGAAATTTCCCCGTCAGGATATGGGATACATTGGCCACTCATAGACGAAGATATTTCGATAGATGCTTTGCTTGGCATTAAACACGAAGTATCAGCTTTCAATAAATAGTCGCGAAACTCGTCCAGTACGGGAAGACAATTTAATAAAAAATCCCGCTTTTGGTCGGGTTTTTTATTTCATAGAGCATACCCACCGCGCCTCTGCCGAAAGGCACGCGAAATTCGGTGGGTTTTCTTTTTTATAGTTGTGAGTGAATCACAATGCTCAAAACTTGTAACAGCAATGATGGTTAGTAAAAATTAAGTACTGTGAAAAAGTGATCCGAGGGACACAATACTTGATCCATAGCTGTATTCAAGAATATCCCCGTTATCAACATCGACTAGCCCGGGGAGCCAATTTGTAACATGGGCAGAACTTCACTTTCTGAGGTTCTGGCTTTGTTGTTTATATCACGATATGCCAAGAAAGAAGAAAAACGAATCAAAAAAGCTTGAGCCGGCTCAAAAATTAGCGGTTTTTAAGGGCAAACAAATACGCCGGATGATACATAATTACGCCATTATTTCCTCCTTTGATCCTTATCGTCAACATCGACCCGTCCCGGTGAGTCAATTTCGATAGGGCTCTTACAAACTTTTAGCGTTCCAGGGGGATTTTTGCTTGACTAAATAGCCGAATGGCTATATAATTGATTTTAGATCGATAAGGAATGGGAGTGGAGGGGGATATGGACATAAAAGAGCTGGACGGCGCGATAAAGGCGTCCTCCGACACTAACAGGATACGCATACTTTGCATGCTTCAGGCGAAGAAGATGTGTGTCTGCGAGATAGCTTTTGTTCTCGGCATTACACAGCCCAGTGTGTCGAGGCATCTTAAGAAACTCAGCAAGTCGGGTTTTATTGAAAAAGAAAATAAAAGTTTCTGGACGAATTACTACCTGTGTCCTAAGAACGGATATGCTAAGATCTTTCTCAGGGAACTTAAGATGTGGACCGCGCGGGATGCCGTTATTTTACGCGACAGAAAAAAAATGGCCAAGGCCGACAGGGAAAAGCTTTGCTGTTCGTAATACGGCAAGTCCGTTTTTTGTCATGTACTTTTAATTTTGATCGTTCAATAGGAGAAAAATGAAAGAGTCAAAGAAATTCCTGTTCATGACGGCGGCGTTTTTGGCCTGTTTTTATCTTCCGGTTGAAATGCTGCCCTTCAGAAATCCCGTATTCGAGGCCCTGGCTCTTGTGCGGTGGTACGCAAGAGAGCATGTTATATTGTGCCTTGTCCCGGCTTTTTTTATAGCGGGGGCTATTTCTGTATTTGTGAGCCAGGCGTCGGTAATTAAATATTTCGGAGCTAAAGCGAATAAGTTTCTTGCTTACGGTGTGGCTTCGGTATCGGGAACGATACTCGCTGTATGTTCATGCACGGTACTTCCTCTTTTTTCAGGTATATACAAACGGGGCGCCGGGCTTGGCCCCGCTACGGCTTTTCTTTATTCCGGGCCGGCAATAAATGTTCTGGCCATCATAATGACGGCGCGTATACTTGGATGGGAGCTTGGGGTGGGAAGGGCCGTGGGCGCCATAATTTTCAGTATCGTCATAGGGCTTCTGATGCACATTATCTTTATTAAGGAAGAAAAAGAGCGGCATGCGGAGGGGAGTCTGGTAATAGGAGAAGAAAAAGAAGAGAGGTCTCTTGTCAAGAACGGAGTATTCTTTGCTTCAATGGTGGCGTTCCTGGTGTTCGCTAATTGGTCCAGGCCGGAGGGACCGGCCGGTATATGGGCGGCTATCTACTCGATAAAGTGGTATCTTTCGGCGGGGCTTCTTGTTTTGATAGGCATAATGCTGGTTCGCTGGTTCAATAAAGAAGAAAGAATTAACTGGATATCGGCGTCATGGACATTCGCCAAGCAGATAATGCCGCTTTTGCTTTTAGGGGTAATAGCCGCGGGGCTTTTGCTGGGAAGGCCGGGAGAAGAGGGGTTTATTCCGTCATGGATGATCGAAAGGGCCGTTGGCGGGAATTCTCTATTGTCCAATTTTTTCGCGTCCATTGTGGGGGCTTTTATGTATTTTGCCACGCTTACTGAGGTTCCGATACTGCAGGGGCTTATAGGTTCGGGGATGGGCAAGGGGCCCGCATTGGCTTTGCTTTTAGCGGGTCCGGCGCTTAGTTTGCCCAATATGCTTGTTATTAGAGGAGTTCTTGGAACCAGAAAGACAGTTGTTTATGTTGGGCTTGTAGTTGTTATGGCAACTTTGAGCGGTATATTTTTTGGTGCTCTGGTGAGATAAATAGGGTTCTGCAAAATAGCAATTTCACGTCATTGCGAGGGAGCAAAGCGACCGAAGCAACCTTATAACTTATTGTGTTTATTGAGATTGCTTCGGCCTTCAACCATACTCAGGACGAAATCCTGAGCGAAGCGAAGGGCTTCGTCACTCACTTCGTTAGTTCCTCGCAAAGACGGTATAAAAGTCCATTTTTCAGAATACTGGTGAGATAAAAAGATTGGAGGGATAAAATGAGGATCGAGATACTGGGAGCAGGTTGTCCGAAGTGTAAACAACTTACAGCTAATGTGGAAGAAGCGGTAAAAGAACTGAACATAGAGGCCGAGGTAGGAAAGGTGACCGACATAGACAAAATAACGGGATACGGCATAATGATGACGCCCGGCCTTGTTATCGACGGATCTGTCGCCGCGTCCGGGAAAGTTTTGTCCAAGGAAGATGTCAAAAAACTGCTATCGAAATAACCGGAGGTGGTCGTGAGAAGAATATTTTTTGTGGTTTTATCGCTTTCCATGTTACTATTCGCGGTCGTTTTACCTGCGAGCGCGGAAGACAGTGTGGCAAGCAAGGTCATTGTCTATTATTTTCGGGGCAGTTTCAGATGCTCTTCCTGCAGATATCTTGAAGAGATCTCAAAAGAAGGCGTTGAGAAGAACTTTACCGAAGAGCTTGCCTCGGGTGCAATTGAATTCAGGGATATTAACATTGAAGAGAAGGGGAACGAGCATTTCGCAAAAGATTACGGGCTTTATACCAGGTCGCTTGTTTTGTCTATGGAGAAGAACGGACGGGAAGTTAAGTTCAAAAATCTTGATAAAATATGGGAATATGCCCGGGATCGGCAAAAATTTATGGATTATGTTTCCAATGAGATAAAAGGATTTCGGGAAGAGGACATCTAATGGAGATTATTGTGTCTTTTGGCACGGCTCTATGGCTCGGTATACTTACATCCATAAGTCCATGTCCGCTTGCCACCAATATCGCGGCGGTTTCTTTTCTTTCCAAAAGGATAGTGCATCCTTTTATGGTGTTTTTATCCGCATTGGCCTACACTCTCGGAAGAATGACAGTTTACATCGTGCTCGGATGGGTGATAATAAATTCTCTTTTAAGCGTTCCGGAGGTGGCGAATTTTCTGCAGAAACATATGCTTGCGGCCTTGGGCCCGCTGCTTATAATTACCGGCGCATTTCTGCTGGAATTCATTACGCTAAAATTACCGGGGTTTACTTTGTCGCATGAACATCATAGTAGGCTTGTGGAATCGGGCGCGCCGGGCGCTTTTCTTCTTGGCATAATTTTCGCCTTGGCGTTTTGTCCCATTTCAGCGGCGTTGTTTTTCGGGAGTCTTATTCCGATGGCTCTCAACGCGAGAGCCGGAGCTGTTTTGCCGGGTGTTTACGGCGTGGGTACCGCGCTTCCCGTTATGGGGTTTGCTGTGGCTATAGCCATGGGAGCCACGTCTCTGAGCCGCTGGTTCCATAAGATAACAAAGCTTGAATTTTATACGCGCCGGATAACCGGCTGGGTGTTCATCCTGGTCGGCTTATATTATGCGGGAAGGTATCTTTTTAAGCTTTATTAACGGATTGGTAGCATTTCACTTTTCCGTGGAAATGTAGCGTCCCCGTCGTCACAAACCCGCCGAAGGCGAGTGAAGGTAACATTTCAGTCTTCCGCAGTAACTCCGCGTTCCATCGCCCGTCGTTGCAAGGAACGAACGAAGTGAGTGACGACGCCCTTCGTCTCGTGGTTGTAGCTATGGCTCAGGATTTCGGCAGACTTGGCATAGGGCCGAAGCAATCTCAAAAAAAAATTGACATTTTCTAATTTTTAGCTATACTCTACTTATCCAATGGGAATAATGTAAAAAGGAGAAAATTGTGAAGATATCTTACAAAGGGGATTATTCGCTGAAGGCTATGCTTGATCTGTCTGAGCATTACGGAATAGAACTTGTAACGAGCCGTGATATGGCAAGAAGAATAGATGCCCCTGTTAAATTTTTAGAGCAGGTCTTGCTGCAGCTTAAAAAGGGAGGGTTTATAGAAAGCAGGCGGGGGAAAGAAGGGGGATATATGCTTTCCAAGCCTCCGGGTGAAATCTCGGTTGGAGATGTGGTAAGATATGTGGACGGGCCTATAGAACCCATCGCCTGTTTGAATTATGAATATGCGGATTGTACCGATATTAAAAGATGTGTTTTAAGAAAGTTGTGGGAAAAAGTTCACAAAGCGACGACCGAGATAATTGATAACGTAACATTCGAGGATCTGGCAGTTGAGGCGGGAGCCGGAAGCAAGGTACTGTCGTACTCAATATAGGGAAAACGGATAGAAAATTATTTGAAAATGGGATTTGATCGGACGAGAATAAGTCCCTGGAACAAAAAGGAGAAAATAAAATGAGTAAACTTGACGGTAAATTAAAGAAGGAAACGCTTGCGCTGCACGGCGGGCAGGAACCCGACCCGGCCACCGGATCCCGCGCCGTGCCCATTTATCAGACGACTTCCTATCAGTTCAAAAGTACCGAGCATGCCGCGGATCTTTTCGGGCTCAAGGAGTTCGGGAATATATACACGCGTCTTATGAACCCCACCACGGATGTTTTTGAGAAAAGGGTTGCCGCTCTCGACGGCGGGGTGGGAGCTCTCGCGGTATCAAGCGGCCAGTCTGCTATAACAATTGCTCTCCTTAATATAGCGCAGGCGGGAGACGAGATCGTATCGGCTGATAATCTTTACGGGGGGACGTATAATCTCTTTCATCACACGTTCCCGCGACTGGGCGTAAAGGTGAATTTTGTTCCTTCCAACGATCTTGAAGCGCTTGAAAAGGCCATTACAAAAAAGACAAAGGCCGTTTATGCCGAATCAATAGGTAACCCGAAACTGAATGTGGCAGATCTTGATGGAATTTCAGAGATCGCTCACAGGAACGGGGTGCCGTTCGTCCTTGATAATACGGTTTCCCCGTATCTCCTAAGCCCTATAGAGCACGGCGTTGACATAGTTGTGTATTCTGCTACAAAGTTCATAGGAGGGCATGGCACGAGTATAGGCGGGGTCATAGTAGACTCCGGGAAATTCGATTGGACAAGCGGTAAGTTCCCGCTGATCTCGGATTCCGATAAGAGTTACCATGGTATAAATTTTATAGAAGCCCTTAAACCTTCAGGTAACATAGCGTACATAGTTAAGGCGCGGGTCACGCTTCTGCGGGATCTCGGGCCGGCTCTATCACCGTTCAATTCTTTTCTGTTCCTGCAGGGGCTTGAAACATTGCATTTGAGATTGCCCAGACATGCGGAAAACGCCCTATCTGTGGCCAGGTATCTTAAGGGACATCCCAAGGTGACCTGGGTCAATTATCCCGGGCTTAGCGATAGCCCTGAAAAGGAGAGAGTGAAAAAATATCTTCCTCGCGGTGCCGGAGCTATATTGGGTTTTGGCATAAAAGGAGGGCTTGAAGCCGGGAAAAAGTTTATTGATTCTCTGGAACTCATCTCGCATCTCGCGAACGTGGGCGACGCTAAAACCCTTGCGATACATCCTGCGACGACAACGCATCAGCAGTTATCACCGAAAGAACAGGCGGATACGGGGGTTACCCCTGATTTTATAAGGCTGTCAATCGGACTGGAACATACAGATGACATAATCGAGGACATCGAACAGGCTTTGTCCAGATAAAAAAATAAAAGGAATAACACCCCCATTTCCAGACAGGAGGTTGATATGAGCAATATCTACAATGATATCACAAAAACAACGGGTAGAACTCCGCTTGTTAAGATAAATGCCATGGCGGAGGGGCTGGGAGCCACTATTCTGGCGAAACTTGAATTTTTCAATCCTCTCTCGAGTGTTAAGGACCGGATCGGCGCCGCCATGATCGAATCGGCGGAAAAAGAAGGTAAGCTGGGTAAAGGTTCCGTGATAATCGAACCTACAAGCGGGAATACCGGGATAGCTCTGGCTTTTGTGGCCGCCGCTAAAGGGTACAGGCTTGTATTGACCATGCCGGATACCATGAGCGTAGAGCGCCGTCAGCTTCTGGGCATATTAGGGGCTGAACTTGTTTTGACCGAAGGAGCGAAAGGGATGAAAGGAGCAGTGGAGAAGGCCGAGGAATTGACCGCGAATACAGCAAATAGCTACATGCCCCAACAGTTCAATAACCCGGCAAATCCCGAAGTACACAGGCGCACAACGGCGGAAGAGATATGGCATGATACCTGTGGAAGCGTAGATATATTCATTGCCGGAATAGGTACGGGCGGAACGATAACAGGTGTGGGAGAGGTTTTAAAGGCGCGAAAGCCTTCTGTCCGGATTATAGGGCTTGAGCCGGAAGATTCACCGGTCCTTTCCGGCGGAAAACCGGGTTCGCATAAGATACAGGGCCTCGGCGCGGGGTTCATTCCCCGGGTACTGAATCGTGACATCATAGATGAGATAATAACTGTCAGCCATGAAGATGCCGGGGAGACCACAAGAAAACTCGCTAAAACTGATGGTATTTTAGGCGGGATTTCAAGCGGTGCTGCCGTATGGGCGGCTCTTGAGGTGGCAAAACGTTCCGACTCCAAAGGGAAAACTATTGTTACCGTGCTTCCGAGTTCCGGGGAGAGATATCTTTCAACGTGGCTTTTTCAGGGAATGAGCGCTTAAGCCCGGAATTAACGGTATGTTCCGCAAAAGGTCTTGAGAGGGGCTTTCATTTTAGGGTGTCTTGTGGTAGAACATAACTAAATGCGCGCGCAATGTTCGGAAAATAATGCATGCAGGTTATGCGGAGCTGTAAGAGGTCTCTCATCTATCCGTGGTATGGATGAGAGGAATTACTATTTCTGTGAAAGCTGTTATCTTATCTTTGTTGACAAAGATCAGTTGCCCGATGAAAATGAGGAAAAAGAAAGATATTTGACGCATAAGAACGGAATTGAATTCAAGGGTTATGTGGAATTTCTAATGCAGGCGGTGGATCCGGCTCTTGAGTTTATGGAAAAAGGTCAGATAGGCCTTGATTATGGATGCGGCCCGGGACCTGCTATTTCGGAAATATTGAAAGAAAAAGGATATATCTGCGAAAATTTTGACCCTTTTTTTGCCGGACACAAGCTTGATAAAAAATTCAATTTCATTTTTTCCACAGAAGTGTTCGAACACTTTTTCCGTCCGGGAAAAGAAATTTCCAAGATAAGCTCATTGCTGGAGCCCGGCGGAATACTGGTGGCAATGACGGAGAGATGGACCAGTTCCGAGCAATTTTCACGGTGGTACTATACAAGAGATAATTCACATGTCTGTTTTTATCACTCAAGGACATTCGATCATATTTCCGAAAAATTCTTTTTCGAGAAATTATTTGATGATGGAAAGCGGGTGATGATCTTAAGAAAAATGAACTAAAGCCAGAGCCTGAGGAGGAGAAAAAATGCCGTACATTAATCTGAAGCTTGTGGGCAAGCTTACAAAAGCGCAAAAGTCCAAGATAGCCCGGGAATTTGCCGGCACTCTTTTAAAAGTTGCCGGTAAGCCTAAGGAGAGTTTGTATCTTGTTATCGACGAAGTTGACGGAAAGAATTGGGCAAAGGGCGATAAATTTTTCGGATAGAAAACGTTTCCGTTGTCTGGGGGGACAGGTGTGGGTTTGGATTTGGGACAGATGTAGGTTTGGAACTGGGACGGGTGTGGGATTGGGAACAGGACAGGTGTGGGATCAAACGAGGGACGGGTGTAAGATTAAACTGAGAACCGTCCCTGAAAAGGAGGGGGAATGAAAAGGCATATTATGATACTTCTGGTGGGGAAAAGGAAAGAGTCGGCGGACAGGGTGCAGAAGACCCTTACGGGATGGGGGTGTCTTATTAAGACCAGGGTCGGTCTGCATGAAGGTGTCCTCGATGATTGTACCAATACCGGGCTTATAATGCTCGAGCTTGTGGGAGATGTTAAAAAACATAAGGAGCTCAAAAGGAAATTGGAACTTCTTCCCGGCGTTAATGTTAAACTGGTTACTGTATCTCTGTAACTCTCCTGCCGTTACTCCTCGGAATCTACGGGGACACACTTAGAAGCATGTGCATTTACCCGGTACGGAAATAAGCTTGTACCGGGTAAGTATATTTTTAAAGTCCACTCATGGGGGGGTAACATCTCAGTCATCTGCAGTAAATTCCTACCCCGTCGTCACGAGGAGCCCCCGAAGGGGGCGACGAAGTGATCTCAAAATATGAAAATATCTCAGAGAGGGATTGCTTCGTCACTCACTTCGTTCGTTCCTCGCAACGACGGTCGGAGAGGGATTGATTCGGCCCTATGCCAAGTCTGCCGAAATCCTGAGCCATAGCATTTATCACGATACGAAGGGCTTCACCCGCCTTCGGCGGGTTCGTAAAGACGGGCGTGGGGACGCTACATTTCTGCGGAGAACTGAAATGTTACCATGGGGGACACTTACGAGCATAATTTTGCACCCGGTACAAGGGTAAAGTTGTGAAAAAAATCACAAAAAATACTTGCGTCTTAAAATTTTTATGTTAGAATGTCCCTGTTAATGGGAAAAAAGGGGCAATAAAAATGTTTGAAAGAACAATAAATCGTATTTGCGGGTACAAAAACGCGCTTTATAGGTTTAAAAAGCTTGGGTTTGTCAGGGTTTTTTCGGATAATCTGTCAGATGCCGTAGGGGTAACGCCTTCACAGGTGCGCAAAGATTTTTCCATGTTCGCCATTTCCGGGAATAAACGGGGCGGGTATAAGGTAGACGAGCTTTTGGAGAAAATATGTTTTATCCTGGGGAAAGACGATGTATGTAATGTGGTCGTGGTCGGCGCGGGGAATATAGGTCTTGCTCTTATGAAATACGGAGGTTTCGAAAAAGAGAACATGACCATAAAAGCGGCTTTTGACATAGATCCGGCAAAATTTTCCGAAAAAGAAAATATACCTGTTTTGCCGCTTTCAGAACTTGCCGTATATGTGAAAAAGGAAGATATTAAAGTGGGCATAATAGCCGTACCCGATATTGCCGCTCAGCATGTGGCCGATCTTATGGTTGCGGCGGGGGTGAGGGGTATATTGAATTTCGCGCCGATACTTTTGAGATGCGGCGGCGAGACGGTTGTTAAGAACGTTAATCTTGAGCTTGAGCTTGAGAACATAATATATTTTGTCAACGCGCGCGAAAAAAAAGGGACAGTCCTGGAACATGAAACCAAGCAGCCTTAAGCGGTCGATGATATATAATTTTCTTATTGTTATACTCTTTATGAGTGTCTCCATAGGGGTTCTCGGGTTCAATGTTATACGTAAAGAGATAATCGAAAAAGCCCAGCATCGTGTGGATAGTTATATGAAGTCTGCCCGCATACTTTACGAGACTATGATATCTTCCACCGGTAAAGAGCTGAGCCTTTTGACCAAGCTCGATGATGTGGAAGAGATAAGGACGAGGGCGGATCTTGACTATCTTCACATTGTTGATAAACAGGATTTTGATAAGCTTAGAAGCGGGATAGCCCTAAGTTCATTGGATGGGAGCGAGGCGTCCGGAACAAGAATAATATCTTCCCGTGAACTCGAGAAAATGGGAAGGGGCCTGGATGAAAAGCTGAGAACAGAGGTAATTTCGACCCCGGGGGAGAAAGACTTTGAACCGTATTATCTGGAAGGTGTAATGGCCATGGAATACGCGAGGCCTGTTCTGGACGGAAACGGGAACGTTGAAAAAGTGCTTTACGGCGGCAGGATAATAAACGGAAGAAGCGAAGTAGTGGACACGATGAGAGATATCATGTTCGGAGAAGAAGTATATTCAGGAAAACCTGTCGGCACGGTAACTATTTTTCAGGGAGATGTGCGAATAGCGACCAATGTCGTTAAGAGATCCGGCGACAGAGCCGTGGGAACAAAAGTTTCCCGGGAAGTTTATGAACATGTCATCGGCTCCGGCAAGAACTGGTCGGACAGGGCGCTTGTTGTTTCCGACTGGTATCTTACGGCATACGAGCCGATAAGGGATATAGAGGGCGACATAATAGGAATGCTCTATGTGGGGATACTTGAACGGCCTTTCTTTGACATGGCAAAAAAAGTGTTTCTAATGTTCTTTGCCATAGTGACGGGTTCTGTTTTTCTGGCCTTGATCATATCGCTACTGCTCGCGGGGTCTTTTGTCAAGCCTGTTAATAGACTTGTTGAAGGAACGGCAAGGATCTCCAGGGGAGAGCTTGATCACAGGGTCAATGTGGATACGTCCATTGAGGACCTGAGATGGCTCGAAGTCTCGTTCAATGAAATGGCCGAGAGCCTTGAGTCCCGGAACAATGACCTTGTTCTGGCAAAGGAAAAAAGGGAGGCCCTGAACAAGAGGTATCTTGACCTGATAAGTTTTGTTTCCCATGAGCTTAAGGGCATATTAGCCTCGACAATACTCAATGCTTACTCGGTCAGGGATGGTTTTTTGGGGATGGTCAATTTTAAACAGCAGAAGGCGCTGGACTCTATAACACGTAACCTTGATCATCTCGACGCTACCGTAAAGAATTTTCTCAATCTGAGCCGTATTGAGAAAGGGGATATGGGCGTAATTAAAAAACAGGTTTTTCTAAGAGAAGAGGTTTTCGCGGTGGCTGTTGAGACTTTTTTGAAACAGATATCCGAAAAAGAAATGGAAATAAGGAACAATATACCTGCCGAACTTTCGGTGCCGGCCGACAGGGATCTTCTGCAGGTGGTAGCGAACAATCTTGTAAGTAATGCCGTTAAATACGGATCGCGCGGGGGAAAAATAGAGATAAATTTTGAAGACAGAGAAGATAAATTTAAAATATCGGTGTATAATGACGGAAGGGTTTTGGGAGAAGGCGAGATCAAGAACCTATTTCACAGGTTTTCGCGGTTGGACGCTCCGGAAACAAAGAACGCTAAAGGCACTGGACTTGGCCTTTTCATTTCCAGGGAAATAGTGGAGAAACACGGCGGGACTATGTACGTGGAGCCGGGCAAGGACGGTAACTCGTTCGTATTTGAGATATAGGGTTCTGCAAAATAGCGTTTTCACGTCGTTGCGAGGGAGCGAAGCGACCGAAGCAATCTTATAACTTGTTATATTTATTGAGATTGCTTCGTCACTCACTTCGTTCGTTCCTCGCAAAGACGGTATAAAAGTCCATTTTGCAGAACCCTAATTTGAGATATATAAAGGAGGTTAAGAGTGCGCACACCTTTAGAGACCATACGAAAGAAAAGGGCGGAAGCCATCAGCAGAATAGTTGGGAAGGGATATCTGTCCACCAAAAGGGTTTATGTGGGAATGGCTACCTGTGAAATAGCCGCGGGATCGGATGAAGTGATGAAGGTGTTCCAGGACGCCATAAAAGGCGGGCTTTCAGGAGTGTATCTGAGCCAGAAGGGCTGTGCCGGAAGATGTAACCTTGAGCCTACCGTAGAAGTAGTGGAAACGGGAAAGATCCCGGTCAAGTATGGAAAGATCGATCCGGTACGGGCAAAAGAAATAATAGAAAAGCATTTAAAAAGAGGCGAGGTCATAAAAGAGTGGGTCATAAAATAAAAAGAGGATGAAATGCCGGAAAAGACAAAAAAAGAATTCCAAAGAAAAACAATAACATTTTGTAACGGGACCTCATGCATGCAGAAAGGATCCATTGATCTAAAAAATTTACTGCGGCTTGAACTCGAAAAGAGGGGTTTAACTGAGGATGATGTGCGTATAAACATATCAGGGTGTCTTGGTATGTGCGACAAGGGCCCCCTGATGATAGTCAATCCCGGGTACACGATATACGCCAATCTTAAAGAAGAGGATATCCCGATAATATTTAAAGAGCATATAGAGGGAGACAGGCCTGTCGCCGAATTTGTTACAGACGCGGACCATCTTTATAACAGGTTTTTCAGAGTGTTCGGGGATGTGGGCTTTTTCGGAAAACAGATGCGTATAGCACTTAGGAACTGCGGGATAATAGATCCGGAAAGTATAGATGATTATCTTTCTCTCAGGGGGTATGAGGCCCTGGCCAAGGTCCTTACGGAAATGTCCCCGGACGAGGTAATATCGGCGGTTACTTCTTCGGGGCTGAGGGGGCGCGGAGGTGCCGGGTTCCCAACCGGACTTAAATGGAAATTTACCAGGGAGGCTGAAGGCATAGAAAAATATGTTATTTGTAATGCCGATGAAGGCGACCCCGGAGCGTTTATGGATAGAAGCGCCATAGAGGGGGATCCGCACACCGTTATAGAGGGCATGATAATAGGAGCTTATGCGATTGGGTCAAGCAAAGGTCTAATTTACATAAGGGCGGAATATCCCCTGGCGATAAAACGGCTGGAGTCGGCCATAAAAGCGGCAAGAGAGAACGGCATGCTGGGAAAGAACATTCTGGGTTCCGATTTTTGCTTTGATATCGAGATAAAACTCGGAGCGGGGGCCTTTGTTTGCGGGGAAGAGACAGCCCTCATACATTCAATAGAAGGCTCAAGGGGGATGCCTCGGCCAAGGCCGCCCTTTCCGTCGGTGTCCGGTCTTTTCGGCTGTCCCACTCTGATAAACAACGTTGAGACCTGGGCGAATATACCCGTGATAATAGTGGACGGGCCCGAATGGTTCAGTTCGGTGGGAACAGAGAAAAGCAAGGGTACAAAGGTTTTCGCGGTCGCGGGAAAGGTGAACAATACAGGCCTTGTGGAAGTGCCCATGGGAACAACGCTAAGGGAGATAGTTTATGATATTTGCGGAGGTATCCCTGATGATAAAAAGTTCAAAGCGGTGCAGACCGGAGGACCATCCGGAGGATGTCTTCCCGAAAAATATCTTGATACAAAAATAGATTATGAGTCACTTGCGGCCGCCGGTTCCATAATGGGCTCGGGGGGAATGATAGTGATAGACGAGGATTCGTGCATGGTAGGGATATCGAAATTTTTTCTTGAGTTCACACAAAGCGAGTCATGCGGAAAATGTACTCCCTGCCGTGAGGGGACTAAAAGGATGCTTGAGATACTTACCAGGATCACCGAAGGGAAGGGGGTAGAGGGAGATATACAAAAGCTCGAAAGATTGGGCAACATGATAAAGAAGGCGTCTCTTTGCGGGCTGGGTCAATCGGCCCCTAATCCTGTTCTTAGCACAATAAAGAATTTCAGGGAAGAATATGAAGAACATATACGTGACAAAAGGTGCAGAGCGGGAGAGTGTAAGGACCTTCTCGTGTACGAGATAACAGATAAATGTGTGGGATGTACGGCATGTAAAAAGGTCTGCCCGACGGCCGCGATAACGGGAGACGCAAAAAAAATGCATGTAATAGACCCCGAGAAATGTGTGAAATGCGGAAAATGTTTTGAAATATGTAAATTCGGCGCCATAACGAGATCGTGAGGGGAAAAATGAAAGATAAAATAAAGATAAATGTTAACGGAAAAGATTATAAAGCCGGGCAAGGACAGACCATCATGCAGGCCCTGGATGATCTGGGGTTCAAGACGCCACGCCTTTGCTATCATCCCAAACTTTCAATAGAAGGGGCGTGCAGGGTGTGTATAGTGGAAGTAGAAGGCATGAAAAACTATGTGGCGTCCTGTTCTTTTCCCGTGTCCGAGGGAATGAAAATAAGAACGAATACCAAAGAGTTGAGGCAGGCGAGAAGGGACATAGTGGAACTTATACTGGATAACCACCCGGAAGACTGCCACACCTGCGAAAGGGACGGCATTTGCGAGCTTCAGAGACTGGCTTACGCTATGGGCATAAGAAAAAGGCATTTTGAGGGAGAAAGAAAGCATTATGACGAAGATCTTTCGTCCCCGGCGGTAATAAGGAACCCCGATAAATGTATTCTTTGCGGGAGATGCGTGAGAATATGTTCTGAAATACAGAAGGTGAACGCGTTAAGGTACGCCCACAGGGGCTTCGGTACGGTGGTCATGCCGGCATACAACATGCCCTTTTCGGAAAGCGTCTGTACGGCCTGCGGGCAGTGCATAAATGTATGTCCGACGGCGGCATTTCTTGAAAGGAATTACACGCAGGAGCTTTTCGAAAAGCTTAATGATCCTTCGATAATAAAAGTAGCCCAGGTAGCGCCTTCGGTGAGAGCCGCCATAGGTGAGGCATTCGGATTTCCCCCCGGCACTTCGCATGAGGGAGAGATGGCCGCAGCTCTCCGGCGGCTTGGTTTCGATTATGTTTTCGATACTCAGTTCTCGGCAGACCTCACTATTATGGAAGAAGCCCACGAGTTCCTGGAAAGGCTTCAGGGTAAAGGGAAACTTCCCATGATAACTTCATGCTCGAGCGCATGGATGAAATATATGGAGCAGTTCACTCCGGAACTTATAGACAACGTGTCTACATGCAAATCACCTATGGCCATGATGGGATCTATACTGAAAACCTATTTTGCCGAAAAAATGAAGATCGATCCGTCAAAAATTTTTACGGCCGCGGTAATGTGCTGTACGGCCAAAAAATATGAAGCTACGCGGCCTGAGATAATGGTCAACGGGATGAAGCCGGTGGATATTGTCGTAACTACGCGTGAAGCGGCCTGGATGATAAAGTCAGCGGGTATAGATTTTGTCGGGATAAAACCCGAAAAATTCGATAATCCTCTGGGAAATTCATCGGGGGCGGGGGCTATTTTCGGTGTTACCGGAGGAGTTATGGAAGCGGCTATCAGAACCGCTTATGAGCTTTATACGGGAGAAACGCTGCTTGATATAGAAATAAGCGATATAAGGGGGCTTAAAGGAATTAAAGAAGGGTCTTTGAAAATGGAAGGGAAAGAGATAAGGGTGGCGGTAGCGCACGGATTGGGTAATGCCTGCGAACTTCTGGAAGTAGTCAAAAAGGATCCGGAAAGATATCACTTCATCGAGATAATGGGCTGCCCCGGAGGATGTATAGGAGGGGGCGGACAGCCGTATGCCGGGTCTAATTCCGTGCCGCTTGACGAGGAAGTGCTTAAGAAACGGGCCGAGGCGTTATACAGCCTTGACAGGTCAAGGACAATACGAAGAAGCCACGATAATCCGGATATCCAGAGGGTATATAAGGAGTTTTTGGGCAGGCCACTGAGCCCCGTGGCGCATAAGACGCTTCATACGCATTACGCGGCTAAAAAACCCAGAGGGATAGTGCCGAAAGAGTCTATAGCAAGGTAAAAGGAGATTAACATGCTTATAAAGGAAGATGAGGCGATAGCCGAACTCAAAGATTACATAGAAAGCAAAAAGGGAAAAGAACACGAGGAAGCGTACCTTATTGATATACTGCACAAGGCGCAGGACCTTTACGGATATCTTAAAAAGGACATTATGGATTTCATCGCCGATGAGATGAATATTCCCACGGCGCACATATGGGGAGTGGCCACCTTTTACCATTACTTTAATCTGAAACCCATAGGGAAATATGTGATATCGGTATGTATGGGGACAGCCTGTTATGTAAAGGGCGCGGGTGATGTTCTCGGCGCGATAAAAAAAGAACTTAACCTGAAAGTGGGGGATACTACCGAAGACGGATTATTTACACTTCAGGAGGCCAGATGCCTGGGAGCCTGCGGACTGGCTCCGGTGGTAATGGTAAACAATAAGATACACGGCGGACTTACCGATAGAAAGGTTGTGGAGCTTATCTCGGATTACAGGAACAAAGAAAAGGGTGTGAAATAAGATCTGATGAAATATATAGATGAAAAGAATATCTTCAGGCTTTTGGATAAAGGAAAAGATCCTCCCGATGGGGCCGTAGATGAGGCAATAGATAAAAGTCTGGCGCTCAAAAGGCTTTCTCTTGAAGAGACCTCATATCTTCTTAACTCACGAAGCAAGCGGGATGTCAGACGGATACTTGAGGCGGCTTCTCTGGTAAAAAGCAGGATATACGGCAGTAGGGTCGTTATATTCGCCCCTCTCTATATAAACAATACCTGTGTAAATAATTGTTTGTACTGCGCGTTCAGAAAAGACAATATTCTCATAAACCGCCGCCGGCTCGACATGGAGGATATTGCTAAGGAAACGGTCTCTCTTCTTAAAAGCGGTCATAAAAGGGTGCTCGCGGTCTCATCAGAAAGCGGGAATGAAGGCCTTGCCGAAGCCCGGTATTACGTTGAGGCCATAAGAACGATGTACGGTCAGGAATATAAGAATAGCAGGATAAGGCGGATAAACATTAACTGCGCCCCTCTTCCGGAAGAAGGGTTTAAACTTTTAAAGTCTTCCGGCATAGGCACCTACCAGCTTTTTCAGGAAACATACCATGGTGATACATATAAAAAAGTCCATCCTTCGGGCCCGAAGAGCGACCCCGATAACCGGCTTGACGCTATTGACCGGGCTTTCCGGGCGGGGATAGACGATGTCGGGATAGGGGCCTTATTCGGGCTTTACGATCACAAATTCGAGGTGCTGGCTCTTCTTTCTCATGTGGAACATCTGGAAAGGACTTTCGGAGTGGGGCCCCACACCATTTCCGTTCCGAGAATAGAACCGGCTTTGGGAACAGATATAAATGAAACATCTCCGTACAAAGTTTCGGACGACGATTTTAAAAAATTGGTGGCTGTTCTGCGGCTGGCCGTGCCGTATACGGGCATAATATTGTCTACACGTGAAACTCCGGAAATGAGGGACGAGCTTTTTCGTCTGGGTATTTCTCAGGTGAGCGCGGCTTCACGTACTTCTCCCGGAGGGTACTCCGGAGAAAAGGCCGGATCTGAAGGGGCCCAGTTCTTCCTGAGCGATCATCGCAGTCTTGATGAGGTTATAGCAAGCCTGATCGAAAGGGGCGCCATACCCAGTTTCTGCACCGCCTGCTACAGGAAGGAGAGAACGGGAGAAACTTTTATGGGTCTTGCAAGACCCGGAACGATAAAGGGAAAATGCGCTCTCAATGCCCTTATTACGCTTAAAGAATATCTCAAGGATTTTGCTTCAGAAGAAGTTAAGGAGAAGGGAAACGCTCTTATAGAAAGACTTAAAGAAGAACTCAGCGATCAGGAGAAAAAACAGCTTGATGAATTTTTTATTCATATAGAGCGAGGGGTCAGAGACGAGCATGTATAAAAAACGCCGATAGTTCCTGGATTTCCCGGAACGCTAAAGCAGAGCTCTGCGAAACGGATTTTTATCCCGTCGTTGCGAGGGAGCGAAGCGACCGAAGCAATCTCATAATTTGTTATGTATATGAAGATGGCTGAACAAATCATATTGCGCAGAACTTTAGGAACTCTAAAGTAGGGTTCTGGGAAATAGCGTTTTCACGTCGTTGCGAGGGAGCGAAGCGACCGAAGCAATCTCATAATTTGTTATGTTATGTATATGAAGATGACAGAACAAATCGATATTTTACATAACCATCGGAATTCTAAAGTTTAAAGGAGGAAGTTGATGCCTGGAAAAATATTGATAGTTGATGACGATCCCGATTTCCGAGAAGCCATGGCTACCCTGCTTGAAGCGAAAGGATATGATGTTGGAACGGCTTCGGACGGTGAAGCGGGCCTTGCCAAAGCAAGGGAAATATTGCCCGATATTATTTTGCTGGATGTTATGATGTCGGGTACGACCGAGGGGTTTGATGTGGCCAGAAAACTTCATGCCGAAGACAAACTTAAGGACATTCCGGTCGTTATGACGACCGGAATAAGAAAAGATATGAACCTTCCTTTCGGGTTTGAGCCCGACAACGACACTTTGCCCGTAAAAGAGGTGCTTGAAAAACCGGTTAAGCCCGAAACCCTTCTCTCAGCGGTAGCAAAACACATAAGAACGGGATGAGAAGATACATGCGGGTAGTTTTAATCTGGTTTTTCTCGGTGTTTTCAGTGTTTTTTGGTTTTCTGTCCGCGGAAGCGCTGGAACTGGTCTCTTTTTCGCAGGAAACAGAGAAATACGGCCTTTTTACCGCTAAATTCCGGACTTCTTATGTAAAGGAAGATCCCGATGATCCCCGGAATATAGATCTTACGGTGGTGTTTGTTTCACCGTCGGGGGAAGTATCGGAAGTACCCGCTTTCTGCCTGAGTAACAGCAGATCCGAAAAAGTTTCTCTTTGGGAAGTAAGATTTACTCCGGAAGAAGAAGGCGAATTCTCTTTTTCGGCTAATGCGGCATTGCGCCGCCGGAATGTTTTCAGGGAGTTTTCAGGCGCGCGGTTCAACGTTAAATCTTCCACGATCAAGGGCTTTCTTGAAAAAAGTCCAAATAATCCCAATTATCTTAAGTTCTCCTCGGGAGAGCCGTTTTTCGGCATAGGCCACAATGTTGCCTGGGTATACAACTCAAATCCTGAGATATTCGGAAGATATTTTTCTCTTTTGAAAGAAGCCGGCTGTAATATCACGCGTGTATGGATATGTGATTGGTCTTTGCCTCTTGAGTCCGGGAAAACGGGCAACTATAACCGATCGTCATCTGAAAAAATTGACAGGATACTGGAACTGGCGGAACGTAACGGTATATACATAATGCTCTGCCTTGATACTTACGGAAGTCTTATGGAAGAATCCGGTATGTGGCGAGAGGGGAAATGGGGCCTGAACCCGTATAATGTGAAGAACGGAGGGCCATGTAAAAAGCCGGAAGATTTTTTTACAAATAAAGAAGCTGTCCGGCTGTACAAGAACAAACTGAGGTATGTGCTATCGAGATGGGGTTATTCCCCTAACATACTCGCTTTTGAGATATGGAACGAATACAATTCTCCTCCTGAATGGACAAAAGAGATGGCCTCTTACCTGAAATCCATGGGAAGAAGCCGAAAACTTGTGACAACAAGTCTCGGATATCCCCGGGAAAAGGTCTTTGATGAGTCCTCAATATGGAAAATAGACGAAATTGACATTGTAACGCATCATTTTTACGGTAACGGCACGGAGCCGCAACTTGTGAATAATCTTTTTCAAAAAAGCCGGGAATTAAAGAGCGGGTACGAAAAACCGTTCATAATATCGGAATTTGGAATAGATTTTTCCAGGAACGACAAGGATTATGACATTCGCGGGGAAGGTAAGGCGCTTCACAACAGCATATGGGCATCTGTTTTTTCTGGTGCCGCGGCATCGGCAATGAACTGGTGGCATGATACATATATAAGGCCGAAAGATCTTTACCGGCACTATTCGGCGCTTTCTAAGTTCCTTGAAGGCGTAAACTGGGATTCCGGAAAGATAATGTTCCCCGAAGTGAGTCTTGTGTTTTATCGCGCGGGAGACCTTAAAGGCGGCAAGGCCAGGGATGTTGTTATCCGCCCTTTGGATATATGGACAGTTTCGGGAACGTCGGAATTCGAAGTTCTGGGGAACGGAGATCTTTCCAAAGGAGGCCTGCCGTTCAAATATCTTCATGGGTCGGAAAAGAAGGATATGATAATAGACCAGATATACAAAGTCGAATACCCGGAGGAAGGCGGTTTTGTTATAAGGGTAGGCACGGTCAGCCAGGGCGGACATCTTAATGTGTTTGTTAACGACGTAAAGGTTTTAGATAGGGTATGTCCGGCGGGGCCGGGTAAAGGCCCCTGGAAAAGAAGCAGGTTCCTGGAAAAGTATAATGTGTACCAGTGCGTATACGACGAGGATATTTTTGTTCCTGTCCCCGCGGGGAAACACGCCATTCGACTTTCGAATACGGGAGAGGATTGGATAGGGATAGATAAAATAACTCTGAAGAACTATGCCGCTCCGGACATAGCTGATGCGAGATGCTTGTCCATTAACATAGGCGGGACGCTGATGTTCTGGGTGCAGAACAGAGATTCCAACTGGATGACGGCCTATGAAGGCAGAAAACCACATTCTATAAAAGGCGCGTATTTCGAGGTTTATGATCTTTCAGAGAACAGCTATATCCTGGAGATATGGGATACTTATTCGGGAAAAATAATATCTTCGAAAAAAGCGGAACCATCTTTCGGTAAATTAAGAGTGACCCTCCCCGAATTCCACACCGACCTCGCTTTGAAGCTTACTCCCTCTAAAAAAAGGCTTGACAGAAATGGCGGGAAGATGTAGAATTCTTCTTGTAACACACAATGAAGTGTAAAAGGGCAGCGGCGTCTCGGCGAGACGCCTTTTTTATTTTACGGGTTTTGGGATAACGAAGTCCTCGGTCAGGCAAGGTATGCTTGAAAGAGGGCTTTTTTTTTGGATCTTACAGAGATACGGTTTTTATTGATTTACGGTCAGAGAATGTTAGAATGGTCTATGTGAAACGATCAAAAGGAGAGTAAAAATGAAAAACTCAGAAAAGAACGGGACATCTTCCATAGCTGATATTTACGGTGTGAATGTTTTTGGAATAAAGAATATGCGGAATTATCTATCGGATAAAGCGTATAAGTCGCTTCTATCTACGATACGAGAGGCAAAATCCATAGATCCCGGGATAGCCGATGAAGTAGCCGACGCGATGAAGTCATGGGCGACGGCAAAAGGGGCTACCCATTTCACCCATTGGTTCCAGCCGCTTACGGGAACAACGGCGGAAAAGCACGATTCTTTCATAGATCCCGACAATGACGGCGGAGTGATTTTGAAATTCTCCGGCAGAGAACTCATTAAAGGAGAGCCCGACGCTTCCAGTTTTCCGTCAGGCGGGTTAAGAGCAACTTTTGAGGCCCGCGGATATACGGCATGGGACCCTACGTCCCCGGCCTTTATTAAGGAAGCAAGTAACGGGGCTACGCTTTGTATTCCCACGGCTTTTTATTCTTACCATGGGGACGCTCTTGACAAAAAAACCCCTCTACTAAGATCCATGTCGGCTCTTTCCAGGCAGGTATGCCGTCTTGCAAAACTTTTTGGGATACCTACTGAAGGTAAGAGGGCTTATCCAACGCTTGGCGCGGAACAGGAGTATTTTCTTATAGATAAGTCGTTCTATGAAGGCAGGCTTGATCTCATACAGACGGGCAGGACCCTTTTTGGGAGCGCTCCGGCAAAACATCAACAGCTTGAAGACCATTATTTCGGGGCCATAAAACCCCGGATCGTGGATTTTATGGATGAGGTTGATAGAGAATTATGGAAACTCGGCATACCTGCGAAGACACGCCACAACGAAGTTTGTCCCGCGCAGTTCGAGATCGCTCCGGTGTACGAGGAACTGAACCTCGCGGTAGACCATAATATGATGACTATGCAGGTGCTCAGGGAAGTTTCCGAACGGCACGGGCTGGTATGCCTTTTGCATGAGAAACCTTATGCCGGTGTTAATGGTTCGGGTAAGCACAATAACTGGGCGCTTCTGGGGCCTGACGGAAAGAACTGGCTTACCCCGGGAGATAATCCGCATGAGAATGCCATATTCCTTACGATGATATGCGCTCTGATGAAAGGAATAGACACACATGCCGAGATGTTGAGAGCGACGGTAGCTTCCGCCGGGAACGACCACAGGCTCGGAGCCAACGAGGCGCCGCCGGCAATAATGTCGATATTTCTCGGCGACCAGCTTAACGATGTGATCGAACAGCTTGAAAAAGGCGCCGCGAAAAGTTCTAAAAAAGCCGACGCCATAGAAATAGGCGTTGATTCTCTTCCTCCGCTTCCTCGCGATGTTACCGACAGGAACCGCACAAGCCCGTTCGCTTTTACGGGTAATAAGTTCGAATTCCGGGCGGTAGGATCCAGTCAGAATTGTGCCGGAGCGAACGTCGTGCTGAACACCATAGTGGCCGAGGCCTTGGATGATATATGTTCTGAGCTTGAAGCCAAAGTAAAGAACAAAAAAGATTTTAATAAAGTGCTTCAGAGGATCCTTTCGGGTATTGTGAAAAAACACAAGCGGATAATCTTTAACGGTGATAATTATACAAAAGAATGGCACCGGGAGGCCAAGAAACGCGGACTTCCCAATCTGAAGAACACTCCTGAATCTTTGTCTAAGGTGAAAGACAAGAAGAACGTGGAAATGTTCGGGAAATACAAGGTCCTTTCCCGGACGGAACTTTTTTCACGTTATGATATTTACACCGAACAGTATGAGAAAGCTATTAAAATAGAGGGGGACGTGGCGCTTGCCATGGCAAGAACAATGATAGTTCCCGCGGCCGTAAGATATCAGGGGGAGCTTGCCTCGTCGGTAAAGGGAACAGAGAGTCTCGGATGTAAGAACTCAGGAGCTAAAAAACTTTTGAAAAAAGTTTGCGCGCTTTCCGAGGATATACTTGAAGGCATAGACAGGCTTGAAAAAGCTCTGGGAGGACATTCTTCGGGCGTGATCATAAAGGAAATGAATTTTTTGAGAGAAGCAGTTGACGAGCTTGAGACGGTAATACCTGAAAGCTTGTGGCCGCTTCCGTCATACGCGGAGATGCTTTTTCTTCTTTAGATAAAGTATTTTAAAAGTTCTGATATAGGAGATCGAAATGCCGGGTTCAACGGAAAAAGAATATCTTGCTACACTTACTAAGATAAGCAAGGCCATTACGAGCGATCTTTATCTGGAGGACATACTTAAGCTCCTGGTAAATTTGACGGCCGGGGTAATGGCGGCCGAAATATGCGCCATATGGCTTATAGACGAAGACACTAAGGAACTTAAAATAAGAGCTACGCAGGCAATGAGTCAGGAGTACCTTAAGGAAAGATCCCTCAAAGTAGGTGAAGGGATAGTGGGGCTTGTGGCCGAGGAAAAAAAACCCATAATAATTTCCAATGTTCTTAAGGATGAGAGATATAAAGAGAAGAAACTGGCTAAAAAAGAGAACCTTGTGTCCATGTTAAGTGTGCCTATGATGGTCAAAGAAAAGGTGGCAGGTGTGATCAATGTTTATACTACCGAGACATACAAATTTTCTAAAAGCGATGTGAACCTTCTCAGCACGGTGGCAAATCAGGCGGCGGCGGCAATACAGAACACGGAGCTTTTGGTGAAGACAAAGGTAATACAGGAAGAACTTGAGACGCGGAAAAGGGTGGAAAAGGCCAAAGGGATACTGATGAGGGAACAGGGTATATCCGAAGAAGAGGCCTATAGTCTTATCAGGAAATCCAGCATGAACAAGCGTATGTCCATGAAAGAGATAGCGGAAGCGATAATCTTATCTCAGGAAATACGTAAGTGGTAGAAGCGGAAGGGAAAGGCCCGGCCATGATGCCGGGGAAGCGTAGATGCTTTATTGTGCGAGGTAATGACCGGCGAAGAAGATATCGGGCCGGATAGATCAAAAAAGATCAAATAGTTCAGGGCTATGACGCCCTTCTTGAGCAGAGGAATGCCAGGGAGGGCGTTTCTTTTTGCGAGCGGAGAGGGAAGGGGTAAGAGGTAAGAGGCAAGGGGGAAGAGGTAAGGGGGGAGCGGGATGTGTTATAAAAAACGAGGAGGGAGATATGAAAAAAGTGAAGATAAGAAAGACGGCGTTGATGGTGGTTTTTATAATGGCGGCGGCAGGGTTATTTGCCGTTCCATCTTTCGCGTTATTTGACGTAGAAGGCGGATGGCTCCCGGAAAAGGCGGAAGATATGCCCGAGATCTCGGCAAGCCAGGCTTTTTTCACCAAGTATATCTGGAGAGGATGGAATTTAGGGGATGAGCCGGTCATGCAGAACGATGTAACTTTATCATGGTATGGCCTGAGTTTTAACTTCTGGACGAATTACAGCCTTAATAACGATAAGGAAAAAGATTCCGGAAGATATCAGGAATTCACCGAGATAGATTACACGATAAGTTACGGTTTTAACGTGGGAGAGGCGGCGGAATTCTTTTCAGTCGATATGCCTGAAGCACTGCGTCCGATCGGGATCTCGGGAGGCTACATTTACTATACCTTCCCTAATGTGGACTGGAACGATAAATTCTTTGACAGCCACGAGATCTTTCTGGGCGTTTCGTACGACACTTTTCTCTCGCCCGAGTTCACGTGGTACTGGGACGTGGGAAGAGGTAAAGGCAACTCTGACGGAGGCGGGAATGGGTCATACTTTGAGTTCGGTATAAGCCATACGGTCGATCTTGGCGAAACCGGCGCATCCGCCACCTTAGGCATGACAACGGGAATAATAAACGAACAGTGGACAGACAAAACGGGGTTGGGGGATATGGTGTTCTCTCTGGGCGTGGATATTCCTTTACTGAACTATTTTACGGTAACTCCAAGCGTTGCTTATTCCGTTGTCCCGGACAGAGATGTTTACAACGATAACTCGTCCAATGAATTTTTCGGCGGGATAACTGTAAGTTTCAGCTATTAAGGACCGGATCTAACGATAAGAGTAGAGTTCTGCAAAATAGCTGTTTCACGTCGTTGCGAGGGAGCGAAGCGACCAAAGCAATCCTATATCTTATTGTATTTATTGAGATTGTTTTGTCACTCACTTTGTTCGTTCCTCGTAAAGACGGAATAAAAGTCTATTTTGCAGAACCCTAACGATAAGAGAACAAAGGAGGTCAAAATGAGAATCATTATAAGAGCGTTAAAGATCCTCCCGCTGATATTTTTGTCAACCGCTATGACTGTTTCGGCAGAAGAGCCTACGGCGGCTACGAATGCCGTGGCTATCGACACGATCTGGATACTGATGGCGGCTTTTCTGGTGTTTTTCATGCAAGCGGGATTTGCAATGGTCGAAACGGGATTTACGAGAGCGAAGAATGCCTGCAACATAATGATGAAGAATCTTATGGATTTCGCCGTGGGTTCGGTAGCGTTTTGGGCGGTGGGCTTCGGCATTATGTTCGGGGCTTCGGCTTTCGGTGTTTTCGGAACGAGCGGTTTCTTCCTGTCCACCGGAGATCCTTCCACAAGCGAGGGTTTGTGGCAGTACGCCTTCTGGATGTTCCAGGCGGTTTTCGCGGCAACCGCCGCTACAATAGTTTCCGGAGCTATGGCTGAAAGGACAAAGTTCAAATCCTATATGGCATATAGCGCCGTCATAACGGCCTTGATATATCCTGTGGTTGGACATTGGATATGGGGAGATGGTTGGCTGTCCGCAAAAGGAATGATAGATTTCGCGGGTTCTACAGTAGTTCATTCAACAGGGGGTTGGGCGGCTTTGGCCGGAGCCATACTTTTGGGGCCTCGTATAGGAAAATATTCTCCCGACGGTTCCTCGAACGCTATTACGGGCCATAATATTCCGCTTGCCTCATTGGGTGTATTCATATTGTGGTTCGGCTGGTTCGGTTTTAATGCCGGAAGTACAACTTCCGGAACGGATCTAAGTATCGCGACAATAGCCGTGACGACTAATCTCGCGGCCGCCGCGGGATCCATCAGCGCGATGATATTCGTATGGTTCAAATTCGGGAAACCGGACATAAGTATGTCTTTGAACGGGGCTCTTGCCGGCCTTGTGGGTATAACCGCGGGATGCGCCAATGTTTCCCCTTCGAGCGCTCTCATGATAGGAGCGGTATCCGGGATACTTGTTGTTATAAGCGTTGAGTTCCTTGACAAGGTACTAAAGATAGATGATCCCGTTGGCGCTGTTTCGGTTCATGGGGTCTGCGGAGCCTGGGGAACTCTTGCTGTGGGACTTTTCGCCCAGGAAACATTCGGCGGAGTGAACGGCCTCTTTCACGGGGGAGGGATGACACAGTTCATTACCCAGCTTACCGGTGTGGTAAGTGTTTTCGCGTGGGTGTTCACTTCCGCGTTTATCGTCTTCTATGTTATCAAGGTTGTCATGGGACTCAGGGCCTCCGATGAAGAACAGCTCAAGGGGCTCGATATATGCGAGCATGGTATGGAGGCGTATTCCGGGTTCCAGACCTTTATGACACAGTAGGATTGGCGCCGCGTTTTACATTGGCGTCGAGAACGAAAAGTAATAAGTAAAAGTAGAAAGAAGAAAAGCGGAAGATATATGAGGAGAACGAGAAATGACGTTTTGAAGTCGTCCTGAGGGTCCTGCCAAACCTGAGAGGCAGCTAAGGGAGGGGCCGATGGCTAAGGAAAAACTTAGGGTTATGCAAAATAGCGTTTTCACGTCGTTGCGAGGGAGCGAAGCGACCGAAGCAATCTTGTAACTTGTTATATTTATTGAGATTGCTTCGGCCTTCAACCATGCTCAGGACGAAATCCTGAGCGAAGCGAAGGGCTTCGTTACTCACTTCGTTCCTCGCAAAGACGTTATAAAAGTCCATTTTGAAGAACTCTAAAGGAAAAACTAAAAAAGGAGGTTGAGATGTACGTTCTTAAATGGTTTAGGAGGATGGTGATCGGTTTGCCGGCGGCTATACTGGCTATGTCGGGGTCTTTGGCGCAAGCCAGTCCCGCCGCTGATGTGGGCGGTTATGCATTGATTTCCGGTATAGATACCATGTGGGTGCTTATAGCGGCTTTTATGGTCTTTATAATGCAGGCCGGTTTCGGTATGCTGGAGGCAGGCCTTATAAGGACCAAGAATACCTGTAATGTGCTTATGAACAATTTTCTGGATTTCTGTATGGCATCGATGGGATTTTTTATTTTCGGATATGCCATAATGTTCGGTACGGGAAACGGGTTCATGGGGTTTACGGGATTTATGCTCATAGGCGCCGCGCATGAAGGGAGTATCCCTCTTGAGGCGGCATGGCTTTTTCATGCCGTTTTCTGCGGAGCGGCCGCGACCATCGTAGCGGGAGGAATAGCAGAGAGAATGAAGTTCAAATGTTATCTTATATATTCTTTTCTGATATCCGCTACGATATATCCTATAGTAGGACATTGGGTTTGGGGAGGAGGATGGCTTGCCGAGATGGGGTTCGGTGATTTCGCAGGATCTACAGTTGTCCACGCTGTCGGCGGTACGGCCGCACTTGTGGGCACGGCCATTTTGGGGCCGAGAATAGGTAAGTTCAACAAGGACGGCTCAGCTAATGCCATAGAAGGGCATTCAATGGCGCTTGCCTCGCTTGGGGCACTTATACTATGGTTCGCGTGGTTCGGATTCAATCCCGGATCAACTTTGGCGGTAGGTGACGGTAGTTTGATAGCGAAAGTCGCTGTTAACACAAATCTCGCGGCGGCCGCGGGAGGGCTTGTAGCTATGTTCTTCGCGTGGAAAAAGTTCGGGAAACCGGATCTTTCAATGACTATGAACGGGGCTCTTGCGGGGCTTGTGGCCGTAACAGCTCCCTGCGCGTTCGTTCTTCCGTACGAATCGATAATAATAGGAGGAGTAGGCGGAATAATAGTTGTTCTGGGAACCGTGTTCCTCGATAAGATACACATCGATGATCCTGTGGGAGCGGTTCCGGTACATATGATGAACGGTATATGGGGGACGCTTGCTGTGGGGCTTTTCGGGCAAGAAGCATTAGGGCTTGCACGAGACGGCCTCTTTCATGGCGGCGGGTTTACTCAGCTTGGGGTTCAGGCCTTGGGAGCCTTGGCCGTAGTGCTTTTTGTCGGAGCGGGTATGACCGTCATATTCAAAACAATAGACCTGGCTATGGGGCTGAGAGTGTCCAGGGAAGAAGAGCTTAAGGGGTTGGATATAAGCGAACATGGTATGGAAGCTTATGCGGGATTCCAGATATTCACTACAAAGTAGATCCCGGGGGTTTAGTGTATAAGTGAAAGAGGGTAATGCGATGAAGGATATGAGAGTTCTGCAAAATAGTTGGTTCACGTCGTTGCGAGGGAGCGAAGCGACCGAAGCAATCCTATATCTTATTGTATTTATTGAGATTGCTTCGTCACTCACTTTGTTCGTTCCTCGCAAAGACGGAATAAAAGTCTATTTCTCATAGCCCTATAAAAGGACATAAATAAGGAGGGGAAAATGAAACTTATAGTAGCCATGATACAGCCGCATAAACTGCCGGATGTAAAAGAGGCCCTTTTCGCGGCGGATGTTCACAAAATGACCGTTACTAACGCTCTTGGATGCGGACAGCAGAAAGGTTTCACGGAGACATACAGAGGAGTAATACACGAAGTGAACCTGCTAAAGAAGATACGCATAGAGATAGCTGTGAACGAAGATTTTGTGAGGCCGACGGTAGACGCTATAATAAAAGGCGCTCGCACCGGGAAGATAGGCGATGGGAAAATACTCGTGATGGATCTTGCCGAGTGCATCAGGATCCGAACCGGAGAAACCGGCAGAGAAGCCATAGGGTGAGGCGCCATGCGGGTGTATTTGTCTTCGATTTTCGAATATCAGTAAGGACGGGTTCTTTTGTATGCTTTCTCGCTTGTTTTAACCGCCTCTTCGGGGGCGAAAAAGCTGGCTTTAAGACGGAAAACGGCACGAACAAGCGAACTTTTTCTCGGTTAAAAAGGCTTCAAAAACATGCAAAAGACCCCGTCCTGAGAGCATCAACGCCAACTCGTAAAGAATACATCCGAATTGTGGGCAAAAAGTGATTAAAAAGTCTTGAATTTTTACTGGAACGAGTATATTATGGAAATGGCTCTAATGAGAGAAAAACCGGCTCAGCGCCGAACCGGGGACGACAAAGAAGTTGTTATCGAGGGCAGTCTATTTTTTTGTCAGGTAAGGCAAAGTTATTTGGGAGAGGTTTTTTATCATGAAAGCCGCGGTGGTTCTTGAAGACGGAAAGATATTTGAGGGCAAACTTTTCGGAGACATTAGGAGGAAATGTGTTTCCGGGGAAGTGGTGTTCAATACAAGTATCTCGGGTTATCAGGAAATAATCACCGATCCTTCCTATAGAGGTCAGATAGTAACAATGACCTATCCTCTCATCGGAAATTACGGCATTAATACTGAAGACGCGGAATCCAACAGAGCTCATGTGGAAGGCCTTATTATCAGGGAACTTTGCGACGTTCCCAGTAATTACAGGGCAACGGATTCTCTGGACGGTTACTTTAAAAAGAACGGTATATTAGGCATAACCGGAGTTGACACACGCGCTCTTACAAGGCATATACGTTTGAGCGGTTCCATGAAAGGTGTAATAACCGGGGATATATCTTCACTTGAGACCATTGGGGGAGAAGCCCGCAAAGTGCCCGATATATCCGGCAGGGATATTGTCAAAGAGGTCACATCAAAAGAAAGATCCGTATGGAATGACCGGGGGCATCTTCATATCTCCGTTCTGGATTGCGGGGTTAAGTATAATATCCTGAGGAATCTCTCGGAACGGGGATGCAGGCTGACGGTTCTGCCCGCTAAGACGGGATCCCGGGAAATTCTTGAGCTCGATCCGGATGGAGTGCTTCTTTCCAACGGCCCCGGTGATCCCGAAGGGGCGGGGTATGTTCATAGGACAGTACGGGGCATTCTTGGCAAAGTGCCTATATTCGGGATATGTCTCGGGCATCAGATGATGGGACTTGCTTTGGGCGGAAAAACATACAAGCTTAAGTTCGGACATCATGGCGGGAACCATCCCGTAAAAGATCTGAAGACGGGCAGAGTCAGTATAACAAGTCAGAACCACTGTTTTTGCGTAGACCACGATTCATTGAGCGGCAAGGGAGCGGAGATAACCCATATGAACCTTAACGATAATACCGTTGAGGGAATGGAGAATGAGGAACTGAAATTTTTCAGCGTACAGTTCCATCCCGAAGCGGGCCCCGGCCCTTATGACGCTGAATATCTGTTCGATAAATTCGTCCAAATGGCCGGAGATCATAAAAAATAAAGGAAACATGCCGAAACGAAACGATATAAAAAGCATTCTGATAATAGGGGCGGGCCCGATAGTAATAAGTCAGGCCTGTGAATTTGATTACTCGGGCAGTCAGGCCTGCAAGGTCCTAAGGCAGGAAGGGTTCAGGGTAATACTTGTAAATTCTAACCCGGCCACTATAATGACCGATCCCGAAATGGCCGACAGGACCTATATTGAACCGGTGACCCCGGAAACCGTGGCTAAAGTAATAGAAAAAGAACGTCCTGACGCTTTACTGCCTACGCTTGGCGGGCAGACCGGGCTTAATACGGCAATGAAATTGTATGAAACGAAAGTGCTCGAAAAATTCAATGTTAAGATGATAGGGGCAGATTACGACGTTATAAAAAAAGCGGAAGACCGGGAGATTTTTAAAGAGGCCATGGTGAAGATAGGCCTGGATGTGCCGCTGAGCCGTATAGCGCGCAGTATGTCTGAAGCCATGGCCGCGTCATCGGAAATGGGTTTTCCCGTTATCGTGAGGCCAAGCTTTACGCTTGGAGGGACAGGCGGAGGGATAGCCCGTAACGAAAAAGAGTTCAGGGATATAGTGTCGGTGGGACTTCGTAACAGTATGACAAGCGAGGTGCTTATAGAAGAATCCATCCTGGGCTGGAAGGAATATGAGCTCGAACTTATGCGCGATGAGAAAGATAATGTGGTAGTCGTATGTTCCATAGAGAATCTCGATCCCATGGGAGTTCATACGGGAGACAGCATAACGGTAGCCCCTCAGCAAACGCTTTCCGACAGAGAATACCAGAAAATGCGCACAGCAAGCATAGAAGTAATGAGGGAAATAGGGGTAAGGACGGGAGGGTCCAACGTGCAATTTGCCGTTGACCCCGCGAGCGGCAGAATGGTGGTAATAGAAATGAACCCGAGGGTTTCGCGTTCATCGGCACTTGCCAGCAAAGCTACGGGATTCCCCATAGCGAAGTTTGCCGCCAAGCTCGCCGTGGGATATACGCTTGATGAAATATCCAACGATATAACAAGGACCACCCCGGCTTGTTTTGAGCCTACGCTCGATTATTGCGTGGTGAAGATACCGAGGTTCACTTTCGAGAAATTTAAACTTGCCGATACAACTCTGGGGATCTCCATGAAATCTGTCGGTGAGACCATGGCCATAGGAAGGACATTCAAAGAAGCGCTTCAAAAAGGTTTGAGAGGCCTTGAAACGGGAAAAGCCGGGCTGGACTGGTCGCCAAAAGATATGCCGCGGGGAGAGGACGATCTTGACAAATTCCTGGAGCGTCCCAATGCCGAGAGGATCTATCATTTGAAAGAAGCTTTTAACAGAGGTTACACCGTTGAAAAGGTATTCGCGCTCTCGAAAATAGATCCGTGGTTTCTGAGGAATATAAGAGATATGGCCGTTTTTGAGAAAGAACTCCGCAATTTTTTGAAACCCGGATCCCTTGAAGATATTACAAAAGGCGATGAGATATCTGAAATGGTCCGTGAAGCAAAAAGGCATGGGTTTAGCGATAAACAGCTCTCGATAATGGCGGGAGTTCAAGAAAATGTGTTCAGAGAGGCCCGTAAGGAAGCGGGCATAATTCCCGTTTATAAGCTTGTCGATACGTGTTCTGCGGAATTCGAGTCCTATACTCCGTATTTTTATTCCTGTTACGATGATGAATGCGAGGCTCTGCGGTCGGATAGGAAAAAGATAATGATACTCGGAGGGGGGCCTAACAGGATAGGGCAGGGAATAGAGTTCGATTACTGCTGCTGCCACGCTTCTTTCGCGCTTAAAGAAATGGGTTTTGAGACAATAATGGTGAACTCGAACCCCGAGACTGTATCAACCGATTACGATACGTCCGATAAACTGTATTTTGAGCCGCTTACATTTGAAGACGTAATGAACATAATAGACGCCGAAAGGCCCGATGGGGTTATAGTTCAGTTCGGAGGGCAGACACCTTTGAACCTCGCCCAGAAACTTATGGACCATGGTGTCCCCATAATAGGCACTTCGGTTAAGTCTATCGCTCTCGCCGAAGACAGGGAAAAATTCAAGGCATTGCTGAATACACTGAAGCTTAAACAGCCGGCTAACGATACGGCGAATTCCCCGGAAGAAGCGGCCGGGAAGGCCGGGACTATCGGGTATCCGGTTGTGGTAAGGCCGTCTTATGTTCTTGGCGGAAGAGCCATGAGAATAGTTTATGATGAAGGCTCTCTTGAGGAATTCATGCGGGAAGCCGTGGATGTTTCTCCGGGGCATCCGGTACTGCTCGATAAATTCCTCCAGAACGCCATAGAGGTGGATGTTGACGCTGTTTCAGACGGCAAAAAGGTTATTGTAGCCGGCATAATGGAACATATAGAAGAAGCCGGGATACATTCGGGGGATTCGGCCTGTGTGCTTCCGCCGCATACCATATCCGATGAGGTGGTCGCGGAAATAAAACGGCAGACGGAGCTTTTGGCCACGGGCCTTGAGATCAAGGGCCTGATGAATGTCCAATTCGCCGTTCAGGGCCGGGAAGTATACATTCTTGAGGTTAACCCCAGGGCTTCACGAACCGTGCCTTTCGTTTCAAAGACCCTGGGCATTCCTCTCGCCAAAGTTGCGGCTAAAATAATGGCCGGAGCTTTCCTTGAAGACATTTCTGTCCCTGAAGATCCGATGAGAGGAGTAACGTATACAAGCGTAAAAGAATCGGTCCTGCCGTTCTCGAGATTTTCAGGCGTAGACATACTTTTGGGCCCCGAGATGATGTCTACGGGAGAGGTCATGGGTATATCGGAAGGTTTTGGTACTGCCTTCGCCAAGGCCCAGTCGGGAGCGGGCTGTATTCTTCCGGCCCGTGGAAAGGTCTTTATTTCAGTACAGGATGCCGATAAGAGAAATATAGTTTTTATAGCGAAGAAACTTAAAGACATGGGTTTTAAAATAGTAGCTACCAGCGGGACCGCAAAAATATTGAAAAATAACAATATAAGCGTTGAGGTCCTGCAAAAAATGCACGAAGGGTCTCCTAACGTGCTTGACGCGATCGAGAACGGAGATATAGCGCTTATAGTCAATACTACCTGCGGAAAGGAACCGCATAAAGACGGGGCGGTGATACGTTCCACCGCCGTGACAAGGGGAATACCGTGCATTACTACTTTGGCGGGGGCGCAGGCTTCCATAAACGGAATGGAATCAATGATATCCGGAGAGGAAACAGTTAAGTCCATACAGGAATATTATGAAACTATCTCGGGGAGATAAAAAAGAATATTGCGGGATCTTCGGAATATCAGGACATGATATGGCCGTTGATCTTACTTATCTCGGCCTGTATTCCCTCCAGCACCGCGGGGAGGAGTCATGCGGTATAGCGGTTTCATCCGGGAGGAATATTAAGCAGATAACGGGGATGGGTCTGGTCCCGGAAGTTCTCGCCCCTAAGAAGCTGAAGGGGCTCAAGGGTCGTACAGCAATAGGGCATGTAAGATATTCAACTACAGGTTCGAGCATATTACGTAATGCCCAACCCTTTCTCATAAACCACAGCAAGTTCTCCGTATCCATCGCCCATAATGGGAACCTTACAAACGCTGAAAAATTGCGGCGCTGCATGGAAAAAGACGGGTCTATTTTTCAAAGTACCATGGATTCAGAGATAATACTCCACCTCATGGTAAGATCCGAAAAAAAGACTTTCGAAGACAGGATCATTGATGCCATATCGCAATGCGAGGGGGCTTTCAGTTTACTTTTTCTTTGTGAAGGGAAGATCGTGGGGGTAAGGGACCCTTACGGATTCAGGCCGCTTTGTATAGGAAGGAAAGGTTCTTCATATGTGCTGGCCAGCGAAACATGTTCTTTGGACATTATTGACGCTGAATATTTAAGGGACGTAGAGCCGGGAGAAATAGTGGTGATAGACCCATCCGGGATAAAGAGCATAAAGCCTTTCGATAAAAAAAGACCCGCCCAATGCGTTTTCGAATTCATATATTTTTCAAGGCCCGACAGTATTATCTTTGGCGACAGTGTGTACAGGGTGAGAAAGGACCTGGGAAGGCAGCTGGCTCGTGAGTTTCCCGTTCCCGCTGATATGGTCATATCTATTCCGGATTCCGGGAATTACGCGGCTTTAGGTTATTCCGAAGAGAGCGGGCTGCCTTTTGAGTTCGGAATTGTCAGGAACCATTATATCGGGCGCACATTTATACAGCCGTCACCCGAGATGAGAAGGCATGGTGTTAAAATAAAGCTCAACCCGATAAGGTCTGTCCTTAAAGGAAAACGAGTTGTGGTAGTGGAAGATTCCATAGTAAGAGGAACGACTACAAGCGGACGTGTGAAAGAGATACGTGAGGCGGGAGCCAGCGAGATACATATGCGCATAAGCTGCCCGCCCATAAAATACCCTTGTTTCTACGGCATAGATTTTCCGTCGCGAAAAGAGCTCATAGCTAATGAGTTCGGGGACATCGACGAAATAGCCCGGGAAATAGGAGTAGACAGTCTAAAATATTTGAGCATGGAGGGGATGTTGTCGGCTATAGGGGACGATATCTTCTGCGCGGCTTGTTTTAACGGGGTTTATCCGTCAAAAATAAAAAAGAAAGCGATGAAACAGGCATTTGAGTGAGATCTCATCGCGCGGAAGGTGAAAATGGCAAAGTACATATACGTTACGGGAGGGGTTGTATCAAGCCTGGGAAAGGGTATAGCGTCGGCCTCCATAGGAAAGATATTGGAATGGGCGGGGTACAGCGTTTCAATAGTTAAATGCGATCCGTATATAAACGTGGATCCCGGGACCATGAACCCATATCAGCATGGGGAGGTCTATGTAACTGATGACGGCGCAGAGACCGATCTTGATCTAGGGCATTATTATCGCTACACGCGTTCGCTCCTTTCTAAAATAAACAATGTGACCACGGGTAAGGTGTATCAAAACGTCATAAACAAAGAGCGACGGGGAGATTTTTTAGGGGATACGGTCCAGGTCATACCGCATATTACCAATGAGATAAAATCTCAGATACGCCAAGTTGAGAGGGAACACAAGTCGGATATTATCCTTGTTGAGATCGGAGGGACCGCGGGAGATATCGAAAGCCTTCCTTTTCTGGAAGCCATAAGGCAGATGAAGAACGAGCTCCCATCGGATGGTTCGGTGAATATACACCTCACGCTTCTGCCCTTTATAAGATCCGCCGGAGAGGTAAAAACCAAGCCCACACAGCATTCCGTAGGAAAGTTGAGAGAAATAGGAATACAACCCGAGATACTAATGGTCAGGACTGAAAAACCGCTTGATAGGTCTTCACGATCGAAAATATCCCTTTTCTGTAACGTCAGAGAGAGATGTGTTATAGAGGCAAGGGATGTCGATGATATATACGAGATACCGCTGAAATTCAAAGAAAGCGGTCTTGACGGCATAATAATGAAGTTCCTGAACATCAAGAAAAAAAGGTCTTATAGTGATCCAAAATGGCGCAAAATTGTAAGCGTCTCGAAACAGGTAAAGAAAAAGGTAAAGATCGGCATAGTCGGAAAATACATAACTTTGCAGGACGCGTATAAGTCCATAGACGAGTCCCTCAGGCATGCCGCTATAGCGAACGGTTTAAAGCTTGATCTTGTAAAGATAGAATCGGATGACCTTGATAAAGCGGGCAATAGCCGCTTGAAAAAGATATTTTCCGGAGTTTCCGGAATACTTGTTCCGGGTGGTTTTGGAACGAGGGGAATAGAGGGTAAAATGGCCGCGGTGAGATACGCCAGGGAGAATGCCGTGCCGTATTTTGGTATATGTCTCGGAATGCAGGTAGCCGTAATAGAATTCGCCAGGAACGTATGCGGACTTAAAGGAGCGTACTCTACCGAGTTTGACGATAAAACTCCTTATCCTGTGATCTCTCTTCTTTCGGAGCAGAAAGATGTTGAGGATATGGGAGGAACAATGAGGCTGGGAGCGTACAGATGCGATCTTGCCGGAGGAAGCCGGGCGAGAAGGGCGTATAAGTCCGGCTTTGTCATGGAAAGACATAGGCATCGTTATGAGTTTAACGGAAAGTACAAAGAAATTTTCAAAGATAAAGGTATGCGATTTAGCGGGATACACCCTAAGGGTAAACTTGTAGAGATAGTTGAAATTGAGGAGCACCCCTGGTTCGTAGCCGTACAATTTCACCCCGAGTTCAGATCCCGCCCCGATGAACCACATCCCTTATTCAGGGACTTTATCGCCGCCGCGGGAAAATGACATTAAAGTAGACCCGAGCATGTTGCTAAAATTTTCATTGACAGAATGTGCTCGAGGGTGTTAAAATTATTTAGACAAAGAAGTTGATCGAAGGCTATGAGGCCCCCGGATTTGTAGAAGGGGGCTTTTATTTTGTGGCCGATCTATAACAGGCAAAGATGCCCTTTCAGGATCGAAAGATTTCTGTGAGGGCGTTTTTTTTGAGATAAGATGCACATTTTGGAGGCAAAAACTGCACAAGCAGGGGTTATTGTTCGATAAGATACCAGATATAGTGAACCCCTCCGGAGAGTTGTAATGGAAAAACTGGACAGGATGCTCCTTACTATCGGGAGAGGCAAAGTGTATAATAGGATAATTGCTGAAACAGAAAAAGAACTTATAGAGGCAGCTCTGATGAAGGCATTCGGGAACCAGTCAATAGCATCAAAAATACTCGGGATTAACAGGAATACCATGAGGGCAAAGATAAGGAAACTAAATATAGATCCCGCGAACTTCAGGATATAGGGATCCAGGGACGGTTCTCATTTTGAACCTACACCTGTCCCTATGTTTTGGGGGACAGGTGTAGGTTCAAGGAAAGGACAGGTGTAGGTTCAAGGAAAGGACAGGTGTAGGTTCAAGTTGGGGACAGGTGTAGGTTCAAATCGAGGGACGGGTGTAGGATTAGATTCAGAACCGTCCCTGAACCGGAGTGATATGAGAGGACATTTTCCTGAAAAACAAGGTTTGTATGATCCGGCTTTTGAGAAAGATAGCTGCGGGGTGGGGTTTGTCTGCGATATGAAGGGCAGAAAGTCCCATGATGTTATCAGTAAGGGGCTGGAAGTGCTTGAAAGGATGGGCCACAGGGGCGCGGTAGGGGCCGACCCGAGAACCGGTGACGGCGCCGGCATTCTTATTCAAATACCACACGGGTTTTTTGTAAAGAGGTTACGGGAGCAAGGACTGTCTCTCCCCGACCCCGGAGAATATGGCGCGGGGCTTATTTTTATGCCGCGGGATCCGGATTGCAGAAAAAGATGTGAGACCATTCTGCAGGACGAGATACTTAGGGAAGGGCAGATCTTTCTTGGGTGGAGAGATGTTCCCGTGGATGAATCCATGATAGGGGAAGTTGCGAAGAGCAAGCAGCCGGTAATTAAACAGATCTTTATAGGCAGGGGAGGATCTTGCCGCGACCAGGGATCTTTTGAACGTAAACTTTATGTCATAAGGAAAGTGGCGGAAAAAAAGGTGAGTTCTTCCGACATCCCCGGAAAAGATTTCTTCTATATAACGGATCTTTCCTCGAAAAAGATAACTTATAAAGGGCTGCTCATGCCGGAACAAGTTCCGGAATATTTTCCGGATCTTAAGGATGAGGACACGGTAAGCGCTCTTGCTCTTGTACATTCCAGGTATAGTACCAACACTTTTCCCACCTGGGATCTTGCCCAGCCATTCAGGTATCTTGCCCATAACGGGGAGATAAATACACTTAGAGGTAACATAAACTGGTTTCGTTCGGGAGAGAGGCTTCTGGCTTCTTCCCTTTTTGGGAACGATATCGCCAAAATAAAACCTGTAATAGTAGAAGGCGGAAGCGATTCGGCATCCATAGATAATGTGCTGGAACTCCTGGTGCTGGGGGGAAGGTCTTTGCCGCATGCTTTGATGATGCTTGTTCCGGAAGCGTGGGAACATAATGCCGGGATGAAAAAAGAGATCCGGGATTTTTATGCCTATCACGCTTGTATTATGGAGCCATGGGATGGACCGGCGGCCATAGCCTTTACAGACGGGACAGATATCGGCGCTCTTCTCGACAGGAACGGTCTAAGGCCCGCCAGATATCTTATAACCCGAGATGATCTTGTTGTGATGTCTTCAGAAGTGGGAGTTCTTGACCTGGATCCTGCCGAAATAAAATATTCGAGCAGGCTTGAGCCCGGAAAGATATTGTTCATAGATACTGCCAGGCAAAGGGTAGTTAGCGATGATGAGATAAAAAATGAGCTTTCCGCGAAGAAACCTTATGGCGAATGGCTGAATGAAAACCTTGTGGGATTAGAGGATCTGCCTTCGGCCGTGGTCACGTCAAAGAGAACATCTGATGTTTTTAAAATGCTCAGATGTTTCGGATATTCCAGGGAAGATCTTAATGCTATCCTCAAGCCCATGGCCGAGGAGGGCAAGGAACCTGTGGGGTCGATGGGGAATGATTCTCCGCATGCTTTTCTTTCAAAAAGGCCGCAGCTTGTTTTCGATCATTTCAAACAACTTTTCGCGCAGGTGACCAACCCGGCCATAGATCCCATAAGAGAAGACATTGTCATGAGTATGGAAACATTTGCCGGAACAGGAAGTAATATCCTGACGGAAAGTCCGGATCATTGCCGTAAGCTGAGTATCCCGGACCCCATATTGACCAATAGCGGCCTTGACAAAATAAAATATGTTAACACCGAAGGGTTTAAGACTAAGACCGTTCATATGTTCTTTGACCCCGTGCGTGAAGGTGATTTTGTAAAAGCTCTGGAGCGAATATGTTATGAGGGAGCTTATGCCGTTGAGGAGGGATATAACTTTCTTGTGCTGAGCGACAGGGGCGTAAACTCGGAGAAAGCCGTGCTGCCTTCTCTTCTTGCGTTAAGCGCTCTTCACCAGCATCTTGTCTCAATGTCCATACGTACACAGATAAGCATAATTGTGGAAAGCGCCGAACCCAGAGAAGTAAATCACTTTGCTCTTCTTCTGGCTTATGGAGCTGACGCGATCAATCCCTATCTTGCTTATGAAGCCATAGAAGAAATGACCCGGAGCGGTAAGTTATCTTGCGGTAAGGAGAAAGCGGTAGAGAATTATCGTAAGGCGGTGGGGGGAGGTATACTAAAAATACTTTCAAAGATGGGAATATCTACTCTGCGCAGTTACAAGGGCGCGCAGATATTCGAGGCATTAGGGCTCGGGAAAGAGTTGGTGGATGCCTATTTCACAAATACCGTATCCCGTATAGGGGGAGTAGGCCTGGAGGGAATAAGAAAAGACGCGGTCTTACGGCACGAAGCCGCTTTTTCCGGGTTTGCGGACGGAGGCTACACGGCTTTAGATACCGGAGGGATATATCAGTGGAAACGCGACGGTGAGTTCCATTTGTGGAATCCCGAAAGCATAGCTCTTTTGCAGGATTCCGTAAGAAAAGGCAGCTACGATGTATACAAAAAATTTGCCGCTCTCATAGACGATCAGTCTGAAAATCCCACAACTATAAGAAGTCTTTTCAGTTTTGTGGAAAGAAGATCGATACCCATAGAAGAAGTGGAGCCTGTGGAAAATATACTCAGAAGATTTGCCACAGGAGCCATGAGTTACGGATCCATAAGCCGGAACGCCCATGAGACCATAGCTATCGCCATGAACCGCATAAAGGGGAAGTCAAATACAGGAGAAGGGGGAGAGGATCCCGCGAGGTTCGTTCCTCTTCCTAACGGGGATTCCCGGAAAAGCGCGATAAAACAGGTTGCCTCCGGAAGGTTCGGAGTTACGGCTAATTATCTGATAAACGCCGACGAGATACAGATAAAAATATCGCAGGGAGCGAAGCCGGGAGAGGGAGGCCAGCTTCCCGGGCATAAAGTAAGCGCTATTATAGCGAGAACAAGGTATACCACGCAGGGAGTTACGCTTATTTCGCCGCCCCCTCATCACGACATCTATTCCATCGAAGATCTCGCCCAGCTCATATTCGATCTTAAAAGCGTTAATCCAAAGGCCAGGGTGAGTGTAAAACTTGTTTCAGAAGTGGGAGTGGGGACCATAGCGGCAGGCGTGGCAAAAGGGCACGCGGATATGATACTTATATCGGGCGCCGATGGGGGAACGGGCGCTTCGCCGCGTACATCAATACGTCATGCCGGCCTCCCGTGGGAACTTGGCCTTTCCGAAACTCACCAGACCCTTGCGCTTAATAATTTAAGGGACAGGGTGAAACTTCAGACAGACGGCCAGATGAGAACCGGCAGGGACGTGGCCTTGGCCGCCATTCTTGGAGCGGAAGAATTCGGGTTCTGCACGGCGGTTCTTATAACACTTGGCTGTGTGATGCTTAGGCATTGCCATCTCAACAACTGTTCTGTGGGTGTGGCCACGCAGGATGAACTTTTGGAAAAAAGGTTCACGGGCAGGCCGGAATATGTGGTTAATTATATGAATTTTGTAGCAATGCATCTAAGGGAAATAATGGCGTCTCTGGGGGTCAGGAAACTGGACGACATGGTGGGAATGACGGACCTTATCGGGATAAATAAAGGGATCCTGCCGGAAAAAGCGGAAAATACCGATCTTTCCGGAATACTTTACCGCCCTGATGTGACTGTGGACTTTTCAGGCTCCCGCAAAACAGAAGTTGAGAATGATAACAGAAACAGGCTGGATCAAGAGATCATCAGGGTTTCGGAAGACGCGATAGATAGAGGCACTCCCGTGTCCGCGCAGTATCACATACGTAATTATGACAGGGCGGTCGGAGCGCGTTTAAGCGGCCGGGTGTGCGCGGATAGGGGAGAGCAAGGGTTGTCCGAAGATACTATAAAGTGCCGTTTTGACGGATTCGCCGGACAGAGTTTCGGGGCTTTTCTGGCGAGAGGGATAACTTTCGAGCTTGCGGGCATGGCAAACGATTATGTGGGTAAGAGCCTTTCCGGAGGGAAGATCATCATCTTTCCCGGCAAGGGCGCGACATATGTTCCGGAAGATAATGTGATAATCGGGAACACCTGTTTTTACGGGGCTGTGGCGGGAGAGGCGTATATAAGAGGCAGGGCCGGAGAAAGATTCTGCGTGAGGAATTCAGGGCTTTACGCGGTTGTTGAGGGAGTGGGAGACCATGGCTGCGAGTACATGACGGGAGGAAGAGTAGTTGTTCTTGGAAAGACCGGAAGGAATTTCGCGGCCGGGATGTCCGGAGGGATAGCCTACATATACGATAAAGATCACGATTTTTCCGAAAAATGCAACAGAAGCATGGTAGAGATAGAGACCCTTACCGATGAAGACAGGAACCTCGTATCCGAACTTGTGGGAAATCATCATCGAAACACGCTTAGCAAAGTCGCCGAAAGAATACTTGAGAATTTTAGTGAAGAGATAACAAGATTCATCAAAGTTATGCCCATAGAATATAAGAGAGTTCTGGGAGCCAAAGAGATGGAAGAAAAAATGGGTCTCGGGGAGGTGTCGGATGGGTGATGTAAGAGGATTCCTGAAGGTAAGAAGAAAAGAAGCGGCTTACCGGCCCGTCTGCGAAAGGGTGAAAGATTTCGAGGAGGTTGCCGTGCCCACTCCGCCGAAGGATGCGGAGTATCAGGCATCGAGATGCATGGATTGCGGAGTGCCCTTCTGCCACTGGGGATGCCCCATAGGCAACTATATTCCCGAATGGAATGATATGATGTTCAAACAAGACTGGGAAAACGCTTTCAAAATGCTTGCCTCTACGAATAATTTCCCCGAAATAACAGGCCGTATATGCCCGGCCGCGTGCGAACAGGCGTGTGTATTGGGAATAAACGATGAGCCCGTGACGATAAGGGAGAACGAGCTTTCCATAATAGAGAAAGCGTTCGGTTCTGGTATGGTCAAGCCGAATATTCCCGAAAGGCGGACCGGAAAAAAGATAAGCATTATAGGTTCGGGCCCGGCCGGGCTGGCTTGCGCTGACCAACTTAACAGGGCGGGACACAGCGTAACTGTTTACGAAAAAGACGACCGCCCCGGGGGTCTTTTAAGGTACGGGATACCCAATTTTAAGCTGGATAAAAAAATCCTTAATAGACGCATAGACCTTATGGCCGCCGAAGAGGTAAAATTCATTTCCGGTGTTGAGGTGGGAAAAGACATGACGTTGGACGATATCATGCGTAAAAGCGATGCCGTATGCCTTGCTCCGGGCTCAGGCCGCCCCAGGGACATAGATATAGAGGGCCGTGAGCTCGAAGGCATACATTTCGCGATGGATTATCTTACGCAGGGCAACAGGATAGCGGCGGGAGAGGCTATAGACCCGCGGGAAGCCATATCGGCTAAAGGCAAGAAAGTGGTGGTCATAGGCGGAGGCGATACGGGTTCTGACTGTGTGGGTACCGCTAACAGACAGAACGCCGAATGCGTAGTCCAGATAGAACTTATGCCAAAGCCGGGCGAATGCCGCAGTGAGGATCATCCCTGGCCCATGTACCCCACTCTTTTAAAGACATCATCAAGTCATGAAGAGGGCGTTACCCGGGACTGGTCGGTATTTACTAAGAGATTTACGGGTTCGGAAGGGAAAATAGAAAAACTTGAATGTGCCAGGATCGAGTTTTCGCGGGAAGGCAAAGATAAATGCCCGGTCATGAAAGAAGTGAAAAATAGCGGCTTTTGTATAGACGCGGACCTTGTTATAATAGCGGCGGGTTTTTTGTGCCCGATCACGGAAAAACTTTTATCAGGGGTAAGGGTTGACCTTGATAACAGGGGGAATATAAAGACCGATGCCAATATGATGACGGGCGCTGAGAGAGTTTTTTCCGCCGGGGACGGGCGACGCGGACAGTCTTTGGTAGTATGGGCTATTTCCGAGGGCAGGAGATGCGCTCATAGCATAGATAAGTTCTTGATGGGAAAAAGTTTTTTGCCTGTTATGTAAAAAGGCGGGATGTTTTATAAATTTTATCAGAACCCTATTTAAAAGAGCTTTCAGGAGGGAATAAATGGTAAGTACGGGATTTAAGAAACTCGACGATGTTCTAACGGGATTGCGAATAGGGGATAATGTTGTCTGGCAGGTGGACGATATAAAAGAATACATGGAGTACGTTACTGCTTTTGTGACTGAATCACTCGCTGCCGGGAAGAAGGTGGTGTACATGAGGTTTGCCGCGCATCCGCAGCTCGTGAAACCCGCCCCGGGAGTTTCAGTTTATGAACTCGATTCGAACGAAGGGTTCGAAAGTTTTTCCACCGAGGTGAATGCCATAATAACACGGGAAGGAATAGGCGCGCATTATGTTTTTGATAGTCTTTCGGACCTTCTGCCGGCATGGGCTACGGATCTGATGATAGGTAACTTTTTTATGGTGACATGCCCTTACCTTTACGAACTTGACACTATAGCTTATTTTGCGCTGATTCGTAATTACCATTCATATAAGACCATAGCCAGGATACGCGAGACTACCCAGCTTTTGATAGATGTCTACGATTGTAACGGCGAATATTATGTGCATCCGCTAAAGGTGTGGAACAGGTATTCCCCGACCATGTTCCTGCCCCATCTAAAGCAAGGGGATAAGTTCACGCCTATTACCGACAGCGTAGAGGCCACAAAAGCTCTTTGTTACATGAAAAATCCCGTAGCCGAAGGCGGTAAAAGGAATCTTGATTACTGGGACAGGCTTTTCATGAAAGGAGAAGAACTTTTATCTTCTAATGCTCCTATGGCGGAACGCAGGAACATGGTGGAGTTATTTTCGAATGTAATGATCTCAAAAGACCCTAAAATACTGGCCCTTGTAGAAGAGAATTTCTCTCTCGAGGACCTGGTTGAGGTGAAATCCCGTATGATAGGAACGGGTATAATAGGCGGGAAAGCGGTTGGTATGCTTCTTGCCAGAAAACTCTTATCGAAAAACAGGGAATTGAAGTGGGAAGAATGGTCCGAGCCTCACGATTCTTTTTATATAGGTTCGGATGTTTTTTACAGTTACATAGTGCAGAACGGGTGGTGGAAATTAAGGATCGAGCAAAAAACGGAACAAGGTTATTTTGACGCGGCGAAAGTTTTGGGGGAGAAAATGCTTCACGGAAAATTCCCCGAGGAAATAAGAGAACAGTTCCAGAGGATAATGGAGTATTTTGGACAGTCGCCCATTATTGTAAGGTCGTCAAGCTTACTTGAGGACGGTTTCGGCAACGCTTTTGCCGGTAAATACGACAGTTTTTTTCTGTCGAATCAGGGGTCTCCGGAAGAAAGGTTCATTAAATTCATCGAGGCCGTAAGACGGATATATGCCAGTACGATGAGCGAGGACGCTCTGGTTTACAGAAGACAAAGGGGTTTAGATAATCTGGATGAACAAATGGCCCTTCTGGTACAGAGAGTTTCGGGGGCTTATCACGGGAATTATTTTTTCCCGGATATAGCGGGGGTAGGTATTTCTTACAATACCTACGTGTGGAACAAGGACATGTCTCCGGAGGCCGGTATGGTGCGTGTAGTCGCGGGGCTCGGCACAAGAGCGGTTAACAGGGTAGAAGGAGATTACCCCAGAATTGCGGCTCTTGACAGGCCTCTTCTGAGGCCGAATAGCGGGAGAGACGACATCGTGAAATATTCACAGCGTGAAGTGGATGTTATTAATATAAGCAAGAACGAGTTCGAGACCATATCCCTTGAGGAAGCCTCTTCCCAGGATGTAGATTACCTCATGGATGAGGTGGCAATACGAGATCATGAGGGAATGCGGCTTTTATCCGAAAGAGGCATAGAACGAAATGAAGCTCCGTGGGTGATAACTTTCGACAAGTTTTTTTCCGAAGGTGATTTTATCGGCAACATTAAAAAATTGATGAAGACATTGGAAAAAGGCTATAGCTATCCCGTAGACATAGAATTTACGATCAATTTCTCAGATCATGGAAAGTATAGGGTAAATCTGCTGCAATGCAGGCCGCTGCAAACCAGAGGGCTTGGTAAAAAAGTTTCCATTCCTGCAGATATAAAGAAAGAAAATATTATGTTTTCATCCGCCGGCTGTTTTTTAGGTGGAAATGTGTCGCAGAACATATATAGGATCATATATGTGGATCCCGAAAAATATGTAGCTCTCAACGAAAGCGATAAATACGATGTGGCTCGCGCCGTTGGGAAGCTCAACAGAAAAATACAGGACAGGAACAAGACCCCAACTCTTCTTCTTGGGCCCGGAAGGTGGGGTACGTCAACTCCGTCTCTAGGTGTTCCCGTGAGTTTTTCAGAGATAAACAACATGGCCGTTCTGGGAGAGATATCTTTTGCTGGCGGGAACCTTGTTCCGGAACTATCGTTCGGCACTCATTTTTTTCAGGATCTTGTGGAAACAGAGATATTTTATGTGGCGATATTTCCCGAGAGATCTGAAAGTTATTATAATAAAACGTGGACGGGGGAGCTGAAAGATACTTTCTCCGAGGAACTTCCGGATTATTCCAAGTACAGCGGGATCATAAGTGTTTACGATGTAAAAGAGCGCGGGCTAAAAATACTTTCCGACATGATGGCGCAGAAGATGGTGTGTTACAATTCCGTCGGAACAAAATCTTGAACTATGTAATACAGTTGGCGTGCGGGGCGGAGCTTCTCTTATAGAGTGCGGCCGGCTTTAGGATTATCAAATTCTCTTGCCTTATATGTATGTTTTGGTAAAATATGTCTGTTAGGATTGGCTTTTAAAACGGGAAAACAGGGAGGGATAATGAAAAAAAACTTTAAATCGGCAGTACTTCTATTATCTGCTCTTACGTTCCTTTCCGGGTGCGCGTCAACCGGTTCCAAAGAAACAGGCATTTTAAAAAATCGTATGAGCGCCTTAGAAGAAAGACAGGACGCTCTTGAGGCAAGAACAAGGGCTGTTTCAACGGATACAACATATGTTTCTGCTATTGAGAGGCCGGCGCTCACGGCGGCAACCTCGACTTCCCGGAAATCCGCGCCTGAAATGACAAAGCGAGAACTTCAGACAGCTTTAAAGAACGCGGGTTATTATGACGGCGCAATAGACGGCAAGATCGGGCCAAAAACGCGCAAGGCCATAACCGATTTTCAGGCGGCTAATAAGCTGAAAGTTGACGGAATAGTGGGGCTCGAAACACGCTCGGAATTGTCGAGATATCTGAAATAACAAGGGTTGAACCTTTGTGTTGGAAAAGCAATAAAGAGATAGTTTTACATGTTTCCGGCACTTTCGCGGGTCGTTGCGAGGAGCCCTGCACCGGAGCGAAGCGACTGGTACAGGGCGACGCGGCAATATAGAGAAAGATTTTTTCTTGACTCCCGGGTAATAAAGTAAGATAATCGTTCAAGGTCGGAAATGAACAAAGACGTTCATCCTCGCTGTAATACTATGGGAGGGGAACGCCTTTTTTTTTATCTGGATTGATAGATATTAAGGCATTTTTTGGCCGCTGTTTAATCAGCTGAGAATGGCATAGATGATAATAATGAGATCAGTGGACTTAAGGACATAACAAAAAAGTGAGATGCGAAATGCACAGGATAGTATTAAAAAAACAATTAAACTCCGAGATATCACTCGTGGAATTTGAGGCCCGGGACCTTGCTCTGGCCGCTGAGCCGGGTCAATTCGTTATATTGAGGGTCGACGAGAAGGGCGAACGTTTCCCCCTTACGATATATGACTTTGACCGGGCGAAGGGAACGATAACGGTGGTATGCCAGGCAGTCGGCGTAAGTACAAAAAAATTATGCGCTTTGAAAGAGGGAGAAGCCATACTTGATGCGGCTGGTCCGCTGGGACATGCTTCAAATGTAAAGGATATCGGCAAGGTCATCTGTATAGGAGGAGGAGTAGGGACAGCAGAGGCGTATCCTATAGCCCGCGCCATGAAGCGATCAGGCAATGATGTCACGGTAATAATAGGCGCCAGAAATGAGGAACTTGTTATCTGCGAAAAAGAGATCAGAGAGTTTTGCGATAAGGTCCATGTCACTACCGATGACGGGTCTTACGGCAGGAAAGGTTTTGTTACCGATGTGCTTAAAGAACTGATAGAGAAGGAAAAGTATGACCTGGTATTTGCCATAGGCCCGGTTCCCATGATGAAAAAGGTAGCGGAGGTAACCCGCGAGAAAGACATAAAAACCATGGTTTCACTGAACTCTATAATGATAGACGGAACCGGCATGTGCGGCGGATGCAGGCTTAAGTACGGGGGAAAATCAAGCTTTGCGTGTGTGGACGGTCCGGAATTTGACGCGAGTTTAGTGGATTTTGACGATCTTATGAAAAGAGGGGTCCGCTACAAGGACAAAGAAAAAAAAGCGATGGATCATTACGGCGAAAGATGCCGTATCGGCCTTGACAATTAATGTTTACGGAGAAAATGAAAATGACTGAAAAGGTAAAAATGAGAGAACGACCGGCTGGAAAAAGGACAAAAGATTTCGGCGAAGTGCCGTATGGCTATAGCGAAGAAGAAGCCGTGGCAGAAGCTTCAAGATGCCTGGGGTGTAAGACAGCTCCCTGCGTAAGCGGTTGTCCGGCCGAGGTAGACATTCCCGCGTTTATAAGGCTTATAAAGGAAAGAAAGTTTGATGAAGCGATAGCGGTCATAAAAAAGACCAACACTCTTCCTGCGGTCTGCGGAAGGGTATGTCCCCAGGAAGACCAATGCGAAAAGAAATGTGTTCTTGCGAAAACCGGGAACCCCATAGATATAGGGTCTCTTGAAAGATTTGCAGCCGATCATGAAGCCCGAGAGACCGGGGTTTCATCCGAGGGGGCAGCGGCAAATTCCAAAACCAAGGGAGTAAAAGTGGCTGTTATCGGATCAGGACCGGCCGGACTTACGGCGGCGGCTGATCTGGCGGGAATGGGATACAGCGTTACGGTATTCGAGGGTCTGCACGCGCCCGGGGGAGTCCTTACGTACGGTATTCCCGAATTCAGGCTTCCAAAAGAAATAGTAATGCGTGAGGTGGACGACATAAAGGCTCTCGGAGTGGATATAAAGTATAATTACGTCATAGGTAAGATCAAGACCATAGAAGGCCTTAGAAAAGAGGGCTTTAAGGCATTTTTTATCTGTACCGGCGCGGGCCTTCCGAATTTTATGGGTATTGAAGGCGAGAATCTCTCGGGCGTCTATTCGGCCAATGAGTTTTTGACCCGGGTTAATCTCATGAAAGCGTATGATTTTCCAAGATATGATACTCCCGTAAATGTAGGATCCAAGGTGGCGGTCATAGGCGCCGGTAATGTGGCTTTGGATTCGGCCAGATGCGCTCTTCGTCTCGGAGCGGAAAAGGTTTATATAGTATACCGCAGGACCGAACAGGAAATGCCCGCGAGGCTGGATGAAATACATCATGCAAAGGAAGAAGGGATAGAGTTCCATCTTCTTACGACGCCCGTGGAAATAAAAGGCGACGAAAAAGGGGATATAACCGGCATGATCTGCATTAAAAATTCTCTGGGAGAGCCTGACGATAGCGGAAGAAGAAGGCCTGTTCCCATTAAATCTTCGGAATTCGAGATGGATGTCGACACCGTAATAGTAGCTATCGGCAACGGGCCGAACCCTCTTCTTCTTAAGACCGTCGAAGGGTTGGAGTTGAACAAATGGGGAAACATTAAGGCCGATGAGGAAGGCAGAACATCGGTTAAAGATATTTTCGCCGGGGGCGACATAGTGACGGGAGCCGCAACCGTAATAGCGGCCATGGGAGCGGGTAAAAAAGCGGCCCGTGTCATAGACAAGTATCTTTCAGCGGAAGATGCAAAAAACAAGACAGTTTAAAAAACCGGAGGTGTTAGATGAGTTATGTGAAGAGTGTTTTAGATGAAGTGGCAAAGAGGAATCCCGGAGAACCTGAATTTCTCCAAGCGGTCAAAGAGGTACTGGATTCTCTTGAAGTAGTTGTGGAAAAACGAAAAGTATACAAGGATGCGAGAATACTTGAGAGAATAGTTGAGCCGGAAAGACAGATAATTTTCCGCGTTCCATGGCAGGACGATGCCGGAAATTTCCATGTTAACCGAGGCATAAGGATAGAGTACAACAGCGCTCTCGGCCCTTACAAAGGGGGGTTACGGTTTCATCCCACAGTAAACCTGAGCATACTTAAGTTTTTGGGTTTCGAGCAGATATTCAAGAACTCTCTTACTACTTTGCCTATGGGAGGCGGAAAAGGCGGATCGGATTTCGATCCTAAAGGAAAGTCAGACGGTGAGGTGATGAGGTTCTGCCAGTCTTTCATGCTGGAGCTCCAAAGGCATATAGGTCCGGATACCGATGTTCCCGCCGGAGACATAGGCGTTGGCGGACGTGAAATTGGTTATATGTTCGGGCAGTACAGGCGCATACGCAACGAGTTTACCGGGGTTCTTACAGGTAAGGGGCTTAAGTGGGGAGGGTCTCTTATAAGGCCGGAAGCTACGGGATACGGCGCTGTGTATTTTGCCGAAGAAATGCTTAAGACACGCGGCGAGACCTTTAAGGGGAAAACAGTGTTGGTATCAGGTTCGGGTAATGTGGCCCAGTATACTGTGCAGAAAGTGAACCAGCTTGGGGGCAAGGTTGTTTCCCTGTCCGATTCGGCCGGAACGATCTATGACAAAGACGGCATAAACAGCGAAAAGCTGGCGTTTGTCATGGAACTTAAGAATGTCAAAAGAGGGCGTATTAAAGAATATGCCGATAAATTCAAATGTGACTATAAATCCGGAGAGACGCCCTGGTCCATTAAATGCGATTGCGCTTTTCCGAGCGCTACACAGAATGAAATAAACGCGAAAGATGCCGCCGAACTCGTGAAGAACGGCTGCTCGCTTATAAGCGAGGGAGCCAACATGCCTTCAACGCCCGAGGCTGTAGATATCTTCCTGGAGAAGAAAATACTTTACGGGCCCGGCAAGGCGGCTAATGCCGGCGGGGTGGCTACTTCGGGGCTTGAAATGTCCCAGAATTCCCAACGGCTTTCGTGGTCAAGAGAAGAAGTGGATAAAAAGCTTAACCAGATAATGGTGGCTATACACAAACAGTGCACTGACGCGGCCAAGGAATACGGACAGCCGGGGAATTACGTTGTGGGAGCCAATATAGCCGGCTTCGTAAAAGTAGCCGACGCCATGCTGGATCAGGGGCTTATATAGTCTGACCGTACAATAGACGAGTAACCGGCGCGAATACCGATACAATGGTTTTGAAAACATGCGGTATTCGCGCCGGGTTTCATGAAATAAGTTTAGCTTTGTATTTACACATCCCGATTGACAGGCTGCTTGCCATGTGGTGTAATGTAAACGTACATCCGGGGAGGGCGTAGGACGCTCTGAGAGTTCCGCCGGCAAGCGGATTACCCGTATGACCTGAACTGTCCCGATGTTCCGGGGCAGGCCGAGACGACTGTAAGTACGTTTCGGACTGGGTAATGCCAGCGTAGGGAGAGTGGGAAAAACTTTTAAAACCTCATGCGCTTGCATGAGGTTTTTTGTTGGAACGGCGGACGCGGGGACAAGATCTCAACATTCGCCTTGGGAACGTTAAGATCTTGTCCTGAAGATGCGGGTGAAGCAAGAAATATGTAATATCCGCGTATGAGGTGTGAGTTGAAGAGGAAAGTATTTAAAGAAAATAGTCTGTATCTTGTTACGGGAGAGGAGTGTTCGGCAGGGAGGACGACTTTGGAGGTTGTCGGGGCGGCTATACGCGGCGGGGTCGACGTTGTTCAGATGAGGGAGAAGCATCTTTCGCCGAAAGAACTAAGGGAACTTGGTACGCGTCTTTCTGAGTTATGCGCGAAGAACGATGTTATGTTCATAGTAAATGACGATCCCTGTATAGCGAAAGAAGTGGGCGCGGATGGCGTGCATCTGGGGCAGGAAGATATTAAGAACTGGAGCCTGTCCTCGGCGCGGGAATTTGTTGGGCAGGACGGTATTATAGGCATTTCCACGCATTCTGTAGAGGAAGCCGCCGCCGCGTCTTCGGGCGACTCGGATTATATAGCTTTCGGGCCGGTGTTTCCCACAAAGACAAAAGATTATTTCATAGGTACGCGCGGTATTCCCGAGGTATTACGCATAAGCAGTAAGCCGGTTGTCTTTATCGGAGGCATATGTTCGGACAATATTGACGAGCTTTTTTCTCTGGGCGCCCGGAATATAGCCATGATAAGGCACATAACAGCCGCACCCGACATTGAATCAAGAGTAAGAGGGATAAAGCAGCGAATGATCTTGTCGGGCGGGACGAAAGCGCGGGCAAATGTGAGTATAAACGGAAAAACCGAGATCCTCGAGGGAAGGATAAGCATAGAAAAATTTATCGGAATAAAAGGGCTTATCCCAGAGCATGTAGTTATTGAACATAACAGCGCGATAGTCCCGAGAGAAAAATGGAATGAAGTTTTTTTGTCAGGCGGGGATAATGTTGAAATAGTCAGTTTTGTAGGCGGAGGTTAAAGTGGAAGATATTCTTGAAATAGGCGGCGCCAGGCTTGAAAGCAGGTTCTTTCTTGGTACGGGAAAATTCCCGAGAAAGTCAATGGTACGCGAGGTCATAGACCGGTCCGGCGCCCAGGTAGTGACCGTGGCTTTGCGGAGAGTTGACATCGGGTCCGAGGATGAGAACATATTGGACTATATACCCGAAAACCGCGTGATAATGGCTAATACTTCAGGTGCAAGAACAGCTGAAGAGGCCATAAGGATAGCGCGTCTTGCCAGGGCTTCAGGATGCGGCAACTGGATAAAGATAGAGGTCATCCCGGATAACAAATACCTGCTTCCAGATAATTCCGAAACTCTTAAGGCCACAGAAGCGCTTGTGAAAGAAGGATTCACGGTACTGCCGTACATGAACCCTGACCTTATTTATGCTGTTAAAATGGCCAAAGCCGGAGCCGCGGCGGTCATGCCTTTAGGGGCTCTTATCGGAAGTAACAGGGGGTTCAGGACGCAGGAAATAGTAAGAGTGATGATAAAGGAACTGGAAGTCCCCGTGATAGTAGATGCCGGAATAGGGCGGCCATCCGACGCGGCAAAATGCATGGAACTTGGAGCCGGCGCGGTTCTTGTGAATACGGCGCTTGTAACATCGCAAGATCCGGTAGTTATGGCCGAAGCTTTCGCTCTGGCAGTAAGAGCAGGGAGGCTTTCATATCTTTCAGGACGGCCTGAAGCGGTGTATACGGCCTCCGCGTCCTCTCCGTTCACGGGCCTTCTCAGAAAAATAGCCAATGAAGAAAAGTGAAACCTTTTATCAGTTCTTAGCAAAGCATAAGCATAGTTTTTTCGCTCCGCCGCGAGAGGGAGACTTTGACGGGGCCGCGGTTTCCGCCGTTATGTCGGAAGACATTGATCTCGGGGGATTTTGGGCTCTCGTCAATTCCACCTCAGATGATGTTGTGGAAAAAGCGGCTTTAAGGGCACATGAACTTACCATACGGAATTTCGGCAGAGTTATCCATTTATATACCCCTATGTATCTTTCAAATTTCTGTGATAATGAATGTGTATATTGCGGGTTCAAAAAAGGTAATACTATCCAAAGAAAAACTCTCACTATGGATGAAGTGAGGCGTGAGTCTGAATACATATATTCCAAGGGATTCAGAAACATACTGATATTGACTGGCGGGGCAAGAGGCGCGGCTCCCATAGATTACATAAAGTCCTGTGTGAAGATCCTCAGGGAGAGGTTCAGCTCTATTTCTATTGAGGTATACGAGCTTACTACGGACGAGTATCGCGAACTTATAGACGAAGGGGTCGATGGGCTTGTTATATATCAGGAGGTTTATGATGAGGATATATACCGGAAGGTCCATCTTTCGGGAGCCAAGCAGAATTATGAGTTCAGGCTATCCGCTCCCGAAAGAGCTCTTTCCGCGGGAATGCGGACAGTCAGCATAGGGGCATTGCTTGGTTTGGGAGAGTGGAAAAGCGAGGGTTTTTTTACGGCCCTTCATGCTTCTTATCTTGAGAAAATGTTCCCTTCCGCGGAAATAAGTATTTCAGTTCCCAGGATAAGACCGCAGGTTTCTTCCTTTAAACCGTATTCGGAAGTGTCAGACAAAGATCTTGTAAGGATAGTAACATCTTTAAGGGTATTCCTGCCCAGGGTAGGGATAACGCTTTCTACGCGTGAGAGGGCGTATCTCAGGGATATTCTTCTTTCTGTAGGCGTAACGCGAATGTCCGCCGGATCGACTACGTGCGTGGGAGGGCATACGGTTAAAAAAGAGGAATGCCGGGCGGAACAATTTGAGATATCGGACATAAGAGACCTTAATGAGATAAAGGACATGCTTAGAAATAAGGGGTATCAGCCCGTTCTCAAGGATTGGACATAGTTCTCGGTAATAAAATCGGAGTAATATGAATTTATTCGAGATGGAACTGGAAATAAAATTCGGCAAGACATATCTTGAGAAACTTTGCGGTGTAAAGGTCGGTATCGCCGGCGCCGGTGGATTGGGGTCTAACTGCGCCGCGAATCTTGTAAGATGCGGTTTTAAGAGATTTGTAATAGCGGATTTCGATGTCGTGGAGTTCTCAAATATGAACAGGCAGTTCTATTTTTATGATCAGGCCGGCCAAAAAAAAGTGGAAGCGCTTAAAACCAACCTTCTTAAGATAAATCCTGATCTTGAAATAGATGTTCTGCATACATTAATCACCGGCGAAAATGTCCGAGAGATATTTTTGGAATGTGAAGTGGTGGTAGAGGCTTTTGATAAAGCGGGATCTAAAAAAATGATAGTCGAGGCCTTCATGGGACGGGAAAAATTTGTTGTTTCGGCATCGGGCCTTGGCGGGATAGGCAGGACCGACGAGATAAGGAGCCGGAGGGTGGGGAATAACCTGGTTATTGTAGGGGACCTTGTTTCGGATTCCGCGAACAGTCTTCCGGTATCTCCCAGAGTGAACATCGCCGCCGCGAAACAGGCGGATGCGGTGCTCGAATACGTTCTTGCCCGGCCCGATGCGAAGGCCTGAAAGTGACAGGGGAGTTTATTTATGAAAGCCATATGTTCCTTTTCCGGAGGGCTCGACAGCATGCTCGCAGCGAAGATCATCCTTAATGAAGGCATTGAAGTGGAGGGGGTATACTTCAGGACCGGGTTCGGAGGATGCGGAGAAAAGGAAAGCGCTCTTCCAGTAAAGAAAAGGGCGGAAAGTATAGGCATTAAACTTACCGTGGCGGATGTCGGGCAGGACCTTCTTAAAATAATCAGATCTCCCCGTTTCGGGTTCGGCAGGAACATGAACCCCTGCATGGACTGCCATGCTTTATTTTTTAAAAAGTGCGCGGAATATATGAAAAAGCTCGGCGGGTCCTTTGTAATTACGGGCGAGGTACTGGGAGAAAGGCCGATGTCTCAGCGTAAACGGGCCATGCGTGAAATAGATGAGTTCACGGGGCTCGGAGGGCTTGTCTTAAGGCCTCTTTCCGCGAAGCTTCTGGAAGAGACCGTTCCCGAAAAAAAGAAATGGGTAAAAAGAGAAAAACTTTTCGGGATAAGCGGCCGGTCCCGTAAGCCCCAGAGGATGCTTGCCGAAAAGCTTGGGATAGGATCCTATCCCAATTCCGCCGGTGGATGCCTGCTTACTCAAAAAGATTTCTCCAGAAAGCTTAAGGACCTTATGGAGAATAAAACCAAAATAACGGTCGGGGATATATCCGCGTTAAGATCGGGGCGTCATTTCAGGCTGTCCGGCGGAGCCAAGTTCGTCGCGGGCCGTGACAAAAAAGAGAATTCAAACATCCTTGAAAACGCCTCTAAAGGCGACGTGTGTTTTATGACCGTTGATATCCCCGGACCCGCCGGTGTCCTTTCGGGCAAGGCGGGGAAAAGCGATAAGAAAGCGGCGGCGGATATAATCGCGGCATATAGTGACGCATACGAAGGCGATATAGTAAAAATGCGGGAAAGAAAAGGGGGTCGCGGAGCCTGGCGGGAGTTACATGTCGAAGCCGGTCCGAAAAGAAAAGTCAGGCAGTTCCTGGTTTGAGGGGGGGGGAATAAGTACTTACTCCCAGCAGGAGGGCTTGTGTATTTTTTCGCTGGTTTTACCCTGGATTTTGCAGAGGCAAAATCCACCCGAAGGGCCGTGAAACGGGGGATCCCAAAATTTTTCAAAATTTTGGGGAACATACCTCTGGCATCGGACGGGGACACAAAAGTTGGCTCTAAGGCAGTTGATATATGCGGACGAGCGAGCGGGCATGGTCCCCTATGGCACGGGCCATAGGGGGAGCGAGCGAGTCCGTCGAGCGCAAGCGTCCCTCGCAGGGAATATCGGACCCTTGCGCTCAGGGGTGCTTTTTGTGTGGATAAAGTCTTTATTTTTGGAAGTCATTAAGCTATTTGTTGTTGGAGAGGAATAGATCAAAGATGGATATTGAGCGTATTTTTGACAAAATAGACAAAGATTCCGGGCTTACGGCCGGCGAGGTGGAGTTTCTGCTTACGGCCGACGGAGATGAAGTTGAAGCGCTTTACGGTAAAGCCGACAGTGTGCGGCGGGATAACATGGGAGATGATGTATATCTCAGAGGAATAGTGGAGTTCTCTAATTTCTGCGTTAAAAATTGTTTCTATTGCGGGATATATTCCTCTAATAAGAAGGTTAAGAGATATCGCATTCCGGATGAAGAGATACTGGATGTCTGCCGTGAGATGGAAAAAAGAGGCCAGACCACGGTTGTTCTGCAGTCGGGAGAAGACCCCTTCTACACGAAAGAAAAAATGGGAAAACTGATACGGACTATAAAAAGTGAAACAACTCTTGCCGTTACGCTGTCCGTGGGAGAAAGGGACAGAGAAACGTACGGTTACTGGAAAGATAGCGGTATGGATAGATACCTTTTACGGTTCGAGACATCGGACGAGACATTGTTCAAGGCCTGTCACCCCGATGCCGATCTTGCCGGGAGGTTAACATGTCTCAAAGATCTCAAAGAACTTGGAGTTCAGACAGGTTCGGGTTTTCTTATAGGCCTGCCTGATGCGACCATCGCGCAGCTTGCCCGCGATATCCTTTTTTGCACGGAACTTGAGCTCGACATGATCGGCGTCGGGCCATTCATCCCTCATGGGGATACAAGATTTAATTCTCTTCACAACACTTTCGGTAAAGATATATTTTTCAAGACGGTCGCGATACTGCGGCTTTTGAATAAAACGGCTCATATTCCGGCGACAACGGCTTTTGACGCAGTGGATCCCGAAGGAAGGAACCTTCTTCTTTTAAGGGGATGTAATGTTTTTATGCCGAACTCAACACCGGTAAAATACAGGGAACATTACCTGCTTTATCCGGGTAAACCTTGTGTCGACGAGAGCGCCGAAGACTGTTCCGCCTGTGTTCTTGGAAGGATATCCGCGCTCGGTAGAAAGATAGGCAAAGGCCCGGGCCATTCGATCCGCGCCGGTCACAGTTCGTCTCTCGAATAGACAGGGTACTTAATATTCCAGGTGCCGCTATTCGCCGCAAGGACCTGGGCTTCCCTGCGAAACGACACGATGGGTCTGATATGTCCCTTCCGGGGACGTTCGCCCGGCTCCAGCGGCCGGGCTCACTCCACGTTGAGCTGTTTTACCCCTCGCTCTTTCTCTGTAAGCTTGCTAAAGGTTCGCTCGGGGACCGATCTAAAACAAGCTCACCGAGGCCCCGTCCGGGACATATCAGCCCCATCGTTCGCCGCAAGGGCCTGGGATTCCCGGAGAGGGCGTTGGACGAGCGAGCGGGCATGGTCCACGCTGTGTCCTGAGCGAAACCGAGCGAAGGGAGGGCACGGGCCCTCGTGGGAGCGAGCGAGTCCGTCGAGCGCAGATTTTCTCGCTGGGAAAATCAAGCGTCCCTCGCAGGGAAGCCCAGGTCCTTGCGGCGGGGTGGGTTACAAAAATTTGTTCGTAGGGATGTTTGTGTTATAATGTTTTTAGGGGAAAGTGAATTTTAGGGTCACTGTTCCGGAAATGAAAGGTCGTTAGAATATGGAAAAGAAGAACATATATATGGATTACAATGCCACAACCCCTCTTCATCCCGAGGTGAAGAAGGCAATGGCGGAAGCTATGGATGTGTACGGCAACCCGTCGAGTCTTCACTGGTTCGGGAGGAAGGCCAAGGGGATGATAGAATCGGCTCGCAGAAAGGTGGCCGACCTTATAGGCGCATCGCATGATGAGATAATTTTTGTAGGAAGCGGTTCCGAAGCGAACAATACGGTGCTTTCCATCTTTTCCTGCCATCCTAAAGGATGTGACGGATGCAGGCAGGGCCGTAATGAGATAGTTACTACGTCCATAGAACACCCATGCATAATGGAAACGTCTAAATGTTTGGAGATAAAGGGCACTCCCGTTAAATATCTCAGGGTAGACTCGTACGGTAAAGTTGATATGAACGATCTTGCCGGTTCCATAGGCAACAGGACGGGCCTTGTTTCCGTGATGATGGCCAACAATGAAATAGGCACTTTGCAGGATATAAAGGCAATAGCCGAAGTGGCGCATGACAGGGGAGCGCTTTTTCATACGGATGCTGTCCAGGCCGTAGGTAAGATACCCGTTAATGTAAAGGAACTTGACGTGGATTTTCTGACCATATCAGCGCATAAGATATACGGCCCTAAGGGGGTCGGAGCGCTTTATGTAAGAAAAGGGGTTCCTTTCTGCCCGATGATCCGCGGCGGGCATCAAGAAATGGGAAGAAGAGCGGGAACAGAGAACACACTGGGAATACTGGGCCTTGGCGCGGCTTCCGATCTGAGAATAAGGGAGATGGCCGAAGAGGAGAAACGGCTTTTAAAACTGAAAGCCATAATAAGGAAAGGGATAGAAAATAATGTGCCGGATGTTGTTTTCAATGGTCACCCGGAAGACTGTCTTCCGGGTACTTTAAATGTTTCTTTTGTGGGAGCGGAAGGCGAGTCGGTGCTTCTGGCTCTGGATCTTGAGGGGATATCCGTTTCTACCGGGTCGGCTTGCGCGTCCGGAGCGCTTGATCCGTCGCATGTCCTTCTGGCAACGGGGCTTGATGTGGCGCTTGCGCATGACTCTATAAGGGTCAGCCTCGGCAGGGAAAATACAGAGGAAGATGCTGAAAAGTTCGTGGGCACTATTGCTTCTTGTGTGGGAAGAATAAGGGACATTTCGACAGCGTACGGAAAAAAAGGTCAAAATAAGCTGGAAACTTAAAGGGAAGGGCGAGTTCTATGGACTGGGCTTATACGGAAAAAGTGAAAGATCATTTTATGAACCCGAGGAACATACTTGGGGACGAAAACCCCGACGGATATGACGGAAAAGGGATGGTAGGGAATATTAAATGCGGAGATCAAATGCTCATGGTAATAAAGGTAGATCCGGCGGAGGGAACGATCTCGGAGTGCAAATGGAAAACATACGGATGCGCCAGCGCGATAGCGTCTACATCTGTACTTTCCGAAATGGTAATAGGAATGAAGCTCGAGGATGCCTATCACATATCGCCCAAAGAGATAACTTCTGAGCTTGGAGAACTTCCCGAGCATAAGATACACTGTTCGGTCCTGGGTGATAAAGCCCTCAGAGAAGCCATAAACGATTATTACAGAAGAAGCGGAAAAAGTGAAAAGATAGAAGAAGAAAAAGCGCGGATAATATGCCAGTGTATGAGTGTTACAGATCATGAAATAGAAGAAGCGGTCCTGGAAGGAGCCCGGACATATCTGGAACTTCAGGAGCATACAAAGCTTGGTACCGTGTGCGGGCAGTGCAAGGAAGAAGCGCAAAAACTTTTGGCTGAGTATTCGCAAAAGCATTTCGGTAAACAGGGAGATATCTGAGAATGAAAATACAGCTCTTTACGGTATGGCTTCTTCCGTTAATAGTTCTTGGAGGAATGTTCTTTCCGCCTCTCGGATACCTGGTATTTTTCATGATGCTTTTTTTTCTGCCGTTCTCTTATTTCAGGGGCAGGCAATGGTGCGGAAAGATCTGTCCGAGAGGAGCTTTCCTTGACATTTTATTATCCCGGTTAAGCGGAAAAGCTAAAGTGCCAGGCTTCATGCATAAGAACTGGTTCAAGTTAACCGTGTTTTGTTCGTTCATGATATTCTTCATCTCCCAATTTGTAGTTTCCGAGAAAAATTTTAATTCTTTTGGATTTGTTTTTGTAAGGATGTGCCTTCTTTCCACTCTTGTTGCTGTTACCCTTGGAATCCCTTTTCACCAGAGGACCTGGTGCGTTTTTTGCCCTATGGGATTTCTGCAGTCAAAGATAAGGGCGCTTAATAAAAGGAAGTGATCATTGTTCTGATAACAAAAGAACTTGACAAATGAGATAGAAATGGTATCATTATAGAAAGTCAGGTGGAAAATACAAAAAAGGAACGACAACCAGAAGGAGGCGGTATGAATATTGTTGTAAGATATATGCTGCGTCCGGTGGCCCATTGTAAAGAAGGCTGCTGTACGTGGTCCCGGGCAAGACGGTAAACTGCCTGTCGCCAAAGTACCGCCGGGGCGGCGGGAAAGAGCCCCGGCGGTACTTTTGGAGCAACGGATACCGGAAAAGATGAAGATAATACTTAGTGGATGATTTTTAGAGTTCTGCAGAATGGACTTTTATAACGTTTTTACGAGGAATGAACGAAGTGAGTGACGAAGCCCTTCGTATCGTGATAAATGCTATGGCTCAGGATTTAGGCAGAGTTAGTAAATAGCCGAAGCAATTTCAATAAAGATGACAAGTTATAAGATTGCTTCGGGCGCTTCGCTCCCTCGCAACGACGTAAAAACGATATTTCGCAGAACCCAGGATGGTTTTAAAAAAGGAGAAGAATAATGGATAAATATGTTTGCCTGGTGTGCGGTTATATTTATGATCCCGCCCAAAACGACGGAGTTTCCTTCCAGGATCTTCCGGAAAACTGGGTTTGTCCGGAGTGCGGTGTTGGGAAAGACCAGTTTGAAAAAGCATGAAGACGCGTGAAAGCAAAAAGGGGAGATGGATATGATAGATAAGAAGATGGTGAAGGGGATAACAAGACAGATAAACAGAGAAATATATTCGGGATATTTTTATCTCGCTATGGCTTCTTATGCCCAGGACGCGGGGCTTGCAGGTGTAGCCAATTGGTTCAATATACAGCTTCAGGAAGAGCTTGGACACGCGAGAAAGTTGTACGCCTATCTTCAGCAGCGGAACGTGAGGGTCATGCTGGAAGGTATAGAGAGCCCTCCTCAGGATTTCTCTTCAATTACGGATCTTTTCAAGCAAACGCTTGAGCATGAGAAAAAAGTTACGGCCATGATAACCGATCTTATAAATATGGCCATAGAACAAAAGGACAGGGCTACGGAGATAATGCTGCAGTGGTTCGTTACAGAACAGGTAGAAGAAGAAGCCAGCGTTCAGGAGATACTTCAAAAACTGAAAGTTTTCGGGGAAAAGGGAGATGCTCTTCTTATGATAGACAGGGAACTTGCCGGAAGAACTTCTTCATCTTCGGCGTAGGAATAGCGTATAAGGGAGCGCAAAATGAGACAGGTAAAGTTAAAGGAAGACATATACTGGGTAGGGGGTATAGACTGGGATCTCAGGAATTTTCATGGGTATTCAACTGAAAGAGGGTCTACATACAACTCGTATCTCATTATTGACGAAAAAAAAGTTCTTGTAGATACCGTGAAAAGCCATTTTTTCGCGGAGATGGCGGAGAGAGCGGGAAAGATAGCGGACCTTTCGGAAATAGATTATGTTGTTTCAAGCCACACAGAGATGGACCATTCCGGGAGCCTTCCCGAGATAATGAAGCTTTGTCCCGGTGCTACGATCATAACTTCGCCTAACGGAGAGAAAGCGCTCAAAAAACATTACCGCCACAGTTGGAAAACTAAGGTCGTTAATACCGGAGACAAGGTAAACATAGGGAAGAGAGACCTTCAGTTCATTCTTATGCCTATGGTACATTGGCCCGATTCGATGGCGACTTATATTGAGAAAGACAAACTTCTTTTCCCCAACGACGCTTTTGGACAGCACATCGCGTCTACGGAAAGATTCGATTCGGAAATGGAATGGGATGTTATAAGGAGTGAGGCGGCGAAGTATTATGCGAATATTGTAATGCCTTACGGGGCTCAGGTAACTAAGGCCCTGGATGCTGTGTCAAAGCTTGATGTCGATACGATAGCTCCAAGCCATGGAATAATATGGCGGGAGCATATAGGTAAAATAATAGAGCTGTACAGGGAATGGTCTGCAAATATAACACAGAAAAAAGCGGTTATAGTTTACGATACAATGTGGCATTCCACAGAGAAGATCGCCGGGGCCGTGTTCCGAGCTTTTGATGAGAGCGGCATAAAAGCGATTCCCATGAATCTCGCTTCAAATCATATATCGGATATTATCACGGAAATACTTACGGCAAGATATATATGCGTAGGGTCTTCTACTCTGAATAACGGTCTATTGCCGCAGGCCGCGGCTTTTTTAACTTACATGAAGGGACTCGCGCCGAAGAACAGGAAGGCTCTTGCTTTCGGATCTTACGGCTGGGGAGGGCAGAGTATCGATCAGATAGACGAGGTACTTAAATCCTGCGGGTTTGAGACATTTGAAAAAATAAAGATACAATGGGTGCCGTCCGGGGAAGAACTTGCAGATATAAAACAGCGTGTAACTTCGTATATATAGAGTTCTGCGAAATGAATTTTTATACCGTCTTTGCGAGGAACGAACGAAGTGAGTGACGAAGCCCTTCGTATCGTGATAAAGGCTATGACTCAGGATTCCGCCAGACGTAATAAAAGGGCGGAGCAATCTTAAAATATATAATAAGTTATGAGGTTGCTTCGGTCGCTTCGCTCCCTCGCAATGACGTGGAATCGCTCTTTCGCAGAACCCTACGTATATCAAAAAAGGAGGGGAATTATGACTAAATTAAGACAGCTTTACAGATGCAATGTATGCGGGAATGTGGTAGAGGTGCTTAACGAAGGGGCGCCTGATCTTCATTGCTGCGGAGAGGCTATGAAGGAACTTGAGGCCAGAACCCGGGATGAGGGGCTCGAAAAGCATGTGCCGGTCGTGGAAGAGAAGGGAAACGGAATAATCGTCAAGGTCGGAAGCGTAGCGCACCCTATGGAAGAAAAACACTATATAAAATTTATAGAGGTAATGACGAAAGATAAGGTAATGAAGGCCGAACTCAAGCCGGGAGATAGCCCCGAAGCGGAATTCCCGGTAGGAAAACAGGATCTCACTGGTGTTAGAGAGTTCTGTAATATTCATATGCTCTGGAAAGCGTAGACAGGGCAAGTTATTAACAGCGAGAAGATCACAAAAAACACAGGATCAAACCGAAAGGAGAAGAGATGGCAAGTTTAAAAGGAACAAGGACAGAAAAGAACCTTCTTGCGGCTTTCGCGGGAGAATCTCAGGCGAGGAACAGGTATACGTATTTTGCCGGAGTGGCCAAAAAGGCGGGGTATGAACAAATAGCCGCGGTATTTCTTGAGACCGCCGATAACGAAAAAGAACATGCCAAAATGTTCTTCAAACATCTTGAGGGAGGAGAAGTTGAGATAACCGCGAGCTATCCGGCGGGTAAAATCGGCGATACCTCAGAAAATCTTCTCGCGGCGGCCGACGGTGAAAAAATGGAATGGACTTCCATCTATAAGGATTTTGAAGCCGTTGCCAAAGAGGAAGGATTTGACAACGTGGCCGAGACCTTCCATGAAATAGCCGAAGTAGAAGAGGAACATGAAAAGAGGTACAGGACTCTTCTAAAGAACCTGAAAGAGGGGAAAGTATTTGTAAGAGACAATGACGTTAAATGGCATTGCCGCAATTGCGGTTATGTGCATGAGGGCAAGGAGGCTCCTAAGGTGTGCCCGGCATGCAAGCACCCGCAGGCGCATTACGAAATACTCGCTGAAAACTATTGATAGTCGATATGGTATCGTAAAGTTTTGAGGAAGGTGAATATGGCAAAAATATTTTCGGCATGTGAAATAATAGAAATGGGGATACAGATAGAAAAGAACGGCAAGAGGTTTTACGAAAAACTGGCGGAACTGGCCGAAGATGAGCATGCGGAAAAGGCATTACGGTCTCTGGCAGCCGCGGAGGAAGATCATGTAAAAGTTTTCAGGGATATTTTTAAAGCTTCATGCGCTTATGATCCCGAAGGGGCGTATCCGGAAGAATATTTCTCTTACATGAGAAGCCTTGCGTCGCAATACGTATTCACAAAAGAAGGGGAGGGAGAAAAGGCCGCTTCGCTTCTTAAAACGTACAGCCAGGGTATTTTCCTGGGGATATCTTTTGAAAAGGATTCGATACTTTTCTACGAGGAAATGAAAAAATTCGTTCCTGCATCAGAAAGGGAAAAGATAGATATTCTCATAGAGAATGAAAAGGAGCATCTAAATGTTCTTGTAAGAATGAAGGAGGATCAAAAATGAAAAATGTGAAGGTATATTCCACGCCCACCTGCCCCTATTGTATAAAGGTAAAAAGGTTTCTTGAAGAATCCGGGGTGGAGTATGAGGAAAAGGACGTGGCTTCCGATAAGGATGCAGCGGATGAAGCCGTTAAAAAATCCGGGCAGATGGGGGTTCCGGTTATCGATATCGAAGGCGAGATAATTGTGGGTTTTGATAAAGATGCCATCACCTCGGCCTTAGGGCTATAAAAGCTATAGCGGGGGAACGATTAAGTGGACAAGCTTTATGATCTCATAATAGTGGGCGCGGGGCCGGCGGGGATAACGGCAAGTGTTTATGCCGCCAGAAAGAGAATGGCCTTGAAGGTGCTTACAGAGGACATAGGCGGCCAGACTGTGTGGAGCGGGGACATAGAGAATTATACCGGATACCAGTTCATAAGCGGTGTGGATCTCGCTGGGAAGTTCGAAGAACATATTAAACAGTATTCCATAGAAGTGGGAGAGGAAGAGCCGGTAGTAGCCATAAAGAAGAAAGGTACGAAGATACATACTTTTACGGACAAGGGTGAGTATGTCTCGAAAACATTGATAGTAGCTTCCGGGAAAAGGTCTAAGGAGCTGAATGTACCGGGAGAAAAAGAGTTCAGACAGAGGGGCCTTGCGTATTGCGCCACATGCGACGGCCCTCTTTTTTCAGATAAAGATGTAGCTGTTATAGGAGGCGGTAATTCGGCTCTTGAGTCGGCAATACAGCTCTCGCGCATAGCTAAGACCGTGCACATAATAAATATAGCTCCCAAGCTTACAGGGGATGCCATAATGGTAGAAAAACTGGAAAAAGACCCTAAAGTGTCTATAATGAACGAAAGCAGGGTAACGGCCGTAAAAGGCGACAAGTTCGTGTCCGGCATCGATATAGAGAGTTCCGGAGAAAGTCAGGTTTTACGGGTTCAAGGGGTTTTTGTGGAAATCGGCCTTTCCCCTAACACGAAGTTTGAAAGCGAGATCGAGCTGAATGATCTGGGAGAAATAAAGGTAAATAACCGCAACGAGACCAATATTCCCGGGGTGTTCGCGTCGGGCGATGTTACCGACGTTCCGGAGAAACAGATAATAATTGCCGCCGGGGAAGGGGCAAAAGCCGCTTTAAGCGCGTTTAACTACATATCGAGGGCCGTAGAATGGTCCTGACCGCGGCTAAAAATGAAAAGATCTTCTATGTGTCCGGGATAAAAAATCTTGTCAGGGAATATGCTGAACGAGGGCCGGCCATAAGGAAAAGATTACGTGATTTTGTAAAGGTATGGGACCTGCCAGATGAAAAGATCTTTTCGGAACTGTGTTTTTGCATATGTACCCCGCAGTCTAAAGCCGTGTATTGCGACAAGGCCGTTAAGGGCCTCGAAAAAAGCGGCCAGCTTTTTACAGGCGGTATCGAAGAAATACGGAACGGCCTTACTGCTGTGCGGTTCCCCAACAACAAAGCGCGTTACATATTTTCTGCCAGAGAATCTTTTTCCGTATCCGGACGCGTTGAGATAAAGAAAACGATAAATACCGCTGATATTCCCGGGACACGGGATGATCTTGTAAGGAAAGTAAAAGGTATAGGATATAAAGAGGCAAGTCACTTTCTTCGGAATATCGGTCATGGCGGGGATCTTGCTATTCTTGATGTTCACATAATAAAGAACATGGTACGCTACGGACTTCTTGATAGAACGCCTTCATGTATATCAAAGTCCTGTTATCTGGAAATGGAAGAGAGCCTGAAAAGGTTTTCCGTGAAAGTCGGGATACCCATGGGTGAGCTTGATATACTTTTCTGGTCCATAGAGACCGGAGTGATATTCAAGTAAGCGGGGAGAAAAAAGTGGGGATTATAACCGGAATCTTTGAAGCTTCATATGATCTTTTCAGAAGGATGGCGCCGTTCCTTCTCTTCGGGTATTTTTTTGCCGGCATGCTGCATGTTTTTCTGAAAAAAGGCGCGATTTTCTCGCATTTGGGGAAGAATGATCTAAAGTCCGTTATTAAGGCGTCGCTTTTCGGGGTTCCTCTTCCTCTTTGTTCCTGCGCTGTCATTCCGGCGGCAATGTCCTTGAGAAAAGAAGGGGCTTCCAAAGGTGCGGTTCTGTCTTTTCTTATCTCTACTCCTACTACCGGGGTGGATTCTATATTTGCCACTTATTCCCTTCTCGGGGCTTTTTTCGCTGTTTATAGAGTTATCGCGTCTTTTATCACGGGGATATTTTCAGGCACTCTTGCGAACTTATTTTTAAAAAAGGACGATGGGGGGCAATTATCGGCCGACGTTAAATGCGGGGCATGCGGGAGCGATATCGAAAAAAAGACCGCCAAGAGCGTTACTGGACGTATAAAAGAGGTTTTCAGATATGCGTATATTGACCTTCTGAAAGACACGGGCCCGTCCTTATTGCTGGGAATATTTCTGGGAGGAGCCATATCTTTTCTTATGCCCAAAGAACTTGTAGAGACGCATCTGGGATCCGGTATTCTGCCCATGGCGGTAATGCTGGCCGCAGGACTTCCCATGTATGTGTGCGCAACGGCCTCCATTCCCATAGCAGCCGCACTTGTGGCTAAAGGGCTTGCTCCCGGAGCCGCATTCGTGTTCCTGGTGGCGGGTCCGGCTACAAATATCGTTACGATGTCCGTTGTAGCTAAAAGCATGGGGAAGAAAGCCCTTGCAATATATTTGGTTTCAATTATTTTTTGCGCGGTCTCCATGGGGGCGGGGCTTGATATGTTCTGGGAGCATTCAGGACTTAACGAGGCCTTCTTTCTTCCGCATCATGAGGCGGGATCTTCCCCCGGATGGACGGGTTCAGCGGCGGGTCTTATACTATTTGCTCTCATCGCAAAAGATCTTTTAAACCGTTTATTTTCGTTTCTAAGAGCGCATATAAAAACACAGGAATAGAAGGGAGATAAAATATGCAGGATCTGTCGTTCGGGGTAGCGTTCCTTGCCGGGATTTTCTCTTTTCTCTCGCCTTGCGTTCTGCCTCTTGTCCCCGGCTACATTTCTTTTGTTTCCGGGGTATCTTTTGATGAACTGAAAGGCAGTCTATCCGGAAGAAGAACAATGTGGCGCTCGGTCACGATGTCCGTTTTTTTCGTATTAGGCTTTTCTATGGTCTTCGTGGCGCTTGGCGCTACGGCAACATCTTTGGGGCAGGTGCTCACGCGGCATATACATATTTTTACCAGGGCCGCTGGAATACTCATAATAGTTCTGGGAGTACATCTTTCGGGAATAGTCCGCATTCCCATTCTGGAACATTATAAGAAAATGGAAGTTTCTCCTCGGCGCCGCGGGATTCTGGGAGCTCTTTTTGTGGGGTTTGCCTTTGCTTTCGGGTGGTCGCCCTGTGTCGGGCCCCTTCTCGGCGGCATTCTCGCTGTCGCGGCCACAGAGAATACCGTTATACGTGGAATAATGCTTCTTTCGGCATATTCCCTGGGTCTCGGGATACCGTTCATTCTTACAGCTTTTGCCATAGGCACTTTTATGCGGTTTTTTGAGAAATACAGGAGATTCATAAGGCGGGGCGAGATCGTCGCGGGTATATTTTTGATCGTGGTTGGGGCGCTTATCTTTTTAGACAAGCTAAGCGCGGTGACATATTCAATACAGAGCCTTTTCACGGGATAAGTTGTTTGGGTTTCATCATAATAGGGTTCTGAAAAATGTCGTTTTCACGTCGTTGCGAGGGAGCGAAGCGACCTAAGTCCTTCGTCCCGCGGGAACATAGGGGGCTCAGGATTTCGGCAGACTTAGTAGATGGCCGAAGCAATCTTATAACCTGTTATATTTATTGAGATTGCTTCGTTACTCACTTCGTTCGTTCCTCGCAAAGACGGGATAAAAGTCTATTTTGCAGAACTCTATGATCATAAAATTAAGGAGGAGATGTGAATAAATCAAGGAAAAAAGCGGTGTTTTTAGCGGTACTTCTAATTGCGGCATCTTGGAGTTTAATTTCATGTGAAAGGACAACGGATGCTGTGGGGTCTTCAGATAAGGCGTCCGATTTTACCCTTAAGGACGCGCAAGGGGAGAATTACAATTTCCATGACAATTCATCCGGCAAGGTTGTAATACTTAACTTCTGGGCTGTTCGATGCCCCGCCTGTAAGGTGGAGATCCCGAACCTCGTTGAACTTTATGATGAGTATAGAGACAGCGGCCTTGAAGTTATAGGTATAGATGTTGACGGAAGCGGAGTCTCCGCCATGAAAGGAGCCGCATCACGATATGACATAAATTATCCGCTTCTTACCGGAAGCTCTTCAGAACTCGGCAAAATAGTTGCTTCATATGGAGGGTTCCGTTATATACCGACAACTTACATAATTGATAGGGAAGGGGCTGTCGTGGACAAGGTAAGCGGGCCGAGAGGCAAGGCCTATTTTGAGGCGGCGGTCAAAAAACTTTTATGATCCTGGTGAAGAAAGTTCTAGACCTGGTGCGTGCCAATTTTTTGCCGGCGAGTATTATTCCTTTTTTTCTCGGAGCGGCCTTAGCTTTCCATAGTGGATATGAACTTACAGCCTTGAAATTATTCATAGGTCTTTCCGGCGTAATATCGGCGCATCTCGCGTGTAACGCGTCAAACAACTATTACGACCATGCTTCCGGGGCGGATGGGCCTTGCACCGTGACAACCCCTTTTTTCGGCGGGACCAAAATTATCTCTTCAGGGGAGGTGTCGCCTGCCGCGGCGGCTTTAACCTCGGCGGTATTCGGTATTTACGCTATTTTTGCCGGAATACTGATATTTTTCATAACGGAAAACCCTGTTTTTATAATGGTCACCGCTTTTTCGGCTATTCTGGCATCCCAGTACACGGCCGGCCCTTTTAAGCTATCCTACAAGGGGATGGGAGAGCTAGTTATATTTATTCTTTTCGGCCCCCTTCTTATTGTGGGAAGTTATTATCTTTTTTCCGAAAACCTTTCTTTTGACAGCCTGATGCTGTCCTTTATACCCGGAGGGCTTATCTTTGCTGTCATAATCTGTAATGAGATCCCGGATGACGGCACGGACAAAAAAGCCGGCAAGAAGAACCTGGTAGTTATTTTGGGCAGAGAAAAAGGAAAGATCCTTTATGCCGCGGGAGTTCTTTTCTCGGCAATTTTTCTCGCGATATGTGTTGGTAAAGGTGTGTTGCCCCCGGTTTCGGCAGTAAGCGCGATATTTTACTTTATACCTGTCAAGGTTTTGCGGGAGATCAGAAACAATACTAATAATATCTCAACCATGACGAAGGCCGGTAAGCTAACCGTAATAACACATCTACTTGTGACCTTGACAATAACCGCGGCGCTGGTATTCTAAGGAAAAATAGGTGTGACCCCTTTTTTCAGGACAATCGTTAATGAAAAAGAAAATAATTATCATAGGAGGAGGTTTCGCGGGACTCAGCGCCATGCGGCGTTTAGGAACGTTAAGAAGGTTGTGGCAGGACAGGTTTGAAGTGCTTCTGATAGACCCCAAGGCAGATTTTGAATTTTTGCCTATGCTTCCCGATGTAGTGGGAGGGAAGGTCTCTCCGGGGTCACTGCGTTTTCCGCTTGATCCTGCCTGCCGGAGAGCGGGGTGTAAATTTCTCAAAGAAAAAGCCACACGTGTGGACGTCCTGAACAGAAACGTTCATTGCGCGGAGCGCATTATCGAATATGAATACCTTTTGATGGCTTCAGGGGCAAAAACTGATTTTCACGGGGATCAAGAACTTGAAAAAACATGTTTTAAATTGAACTCGGTAGATGACGCTGTAGGAATAAGGAATGAAGTGATCTCTCGCGTTTCTTCCGGACGTAAGGTAAATATCTTGATAGCGGGCGGCGGGTATACGGGAGTGGAATTATCGGCGTCTATCGCTGTTTTCTTGAAAAAGGGCGGTATAAGGGGCAGGGTCATTGTAACGGAACCGGCATCCGACATTCTTTTGGCGTCTCCAGTCTGGGTAAGAGATCTTTGCAGAAAGGAACTTGAAAGTATGGATGTAGAGATATTGACAGGAGAATCACTGAAAATGTTCAGGGACGGGACTGCTTTTCTGGGTTCCCGAGGCAAAGTGGATAATGCCTTCTGCGTATGGACCGCCGGCGTGAGGACAGGCAGGGTCATGGACAATGTTCCGGGAAAAAAATATAGAACAAGGCTCGGCGTCGATGAATTTCTGAATCCCGTGGAATGCGCGCGCGGAGAAAATGTTTTTGCGGCGGGTGACGCGGCCGCTTTTTCCCCGGGAGCATCCGAGAGGCCTCTCAGAATGGCTGTAATGTTCGCTATGGGTCAGGGTAAAAGGGCCGCGGAGAATATTGTGGGAAGTATTGAAGGTAAACCTCTTATTCCGTACCGGGCCGAGGATCTTGGATATGTAATACCTCTTTCAAAAGGCAAAGCTCCGGGGATAGTATTGGGTAAAGAGATACATCCGCGTATCGGGTATCTACTGCATTATTTTATGTGTCTTTACAGAGCGCCATTTATGGGGAAGTTAAGAATAGCGAAGGACATTATTTTCAAAAGGAGGGGAAAATGGATAGAGAAAACGCATTAGACATGGCATTACTTGTTCTGAGAATGGTAGTGGGAGTTATAATGGCCGCTCACGGCGCGCAGAAGGTTTTCGGGGTTTTCGGCGGAAGCGGAATGGAGGGGTTCTCGGGAGTGGTAGGGAACCTGGGGTTTGCTCCTCCTCTGGTCTGGGCGTGGATAGCGGCACTTTCGGAACTTGTATTCGGCATTTTTCTTGTTCTGGGTATACTGCCGAGGGTAAGCGCCGCTGGAATAGCCGCGGTAATGCTCGTCGCGATATTGAAGATCCACGGCCCCAACGGTTTTTTTATGGCGAAAGGCGGCTATGAGTATCCTCTTCTTATTCTCGCCTCATGCGTGTCATTGATGCTGACAGGCGCGGGCAAACTATCAGTTTTTGATAAATTCTGACATCGTTCCCAGGATCGCAACGGAAATGTCGCTTTTTCTTGACAAATGACACTTTGGTGGTATCATTAAATTAACTTTGGAGGAAAATGAAAATAATAACAAGGGATACTGATTATGCCATAAGAGCCCTGGCTTGTGTGGCCACATCAGAGAGCGGAATGGTGACCGTTAAGGAACTTTCCCAAAAACTTGATATTCCGGGCCCTTTTCTCCGTAAGATATTCCAGACCTTGAACAGGCGCGGGATATTGAGGTCCTATAAGGGTAAATCCGGAGGGTTCGCTCTTTCGGAGGCTCCTGATAAGATATCGGTATTCCATCTTATAGAGATTTTTCAAGGGCCTTTTTGTTTGAATGAGCATTTATTTAAGGGGAAAACTTGCCCTCTTGTAAAAACATGTTTTCTTAAGAAAAAACTGGACGCGATCGAAAAAGAGGTAATAAAAGAACTGGATTCGATAACAATAGAGCAGCTTGTGCGAAAAGGAAAAATGTGATGGCAAAACGCGCGATGATAACCATTGACGAAAATAAATGTGACGGCTGCGGTTTATGTGTCCCCAATTGCCAGGAAGGAGCAATACAGATAATAGACGGCAAGGCCAGGCTGATAAGCGATCTTTTGTGCGACGGTTTGGGGGCGTGCGTAGGGCATTGCCCGAGGGGAGCGATGAAAGTAGAGGAAAGGGAAGCGGAAGCGTACGACGAGAAAAAAGTAATGAGCAACATAGTAAAACACGGCAAGAATGTCATACTCGCCCACATAGAGCATTTAAGGAGCCATGGGCAGGAAAAATATCTTAAAGAAGCTCTTGATTTTTTACGGGAGCACAAGATAGCTGTGCCGGAGACCCCGGAACGAAAATGCGGAGTGGATGCCGCGGCAGGTCAAAGCTCAGGTTGTCCCGGGGCAAAGGTTATCGATAACAGGGTTCCCGAGGATTCTCCGAATACGGTAGAGAACGGAACAGGGACGAGAAGGTCGGAACTCAGGCAGTGGCCTCTCCAGCTTCATCTTGTCCCGACAGGCGCTTCTTTTTTCGCGGGAGCCGATGTTCTTATAGCGGCGGATTGCGTATCCTATGCCCTTGCGGATTTTCATAAAGACCATCTTAAAGGGAAGTCACTGGCGATAGCATGTCCCAAGCTCGATAGCGGACGGGAGATATATATCCGTAAAGTATCCGAACTTGCGCGAAACGCGGACATAAAGACGATAACAGTAATGACCATGGAAGTGCCTTGTTGTACGGGGCTTGTGGAAATACTGAGGAAGGGTCTTGCCGGGGCCTCCCGGAAAGTACCCGCAAGGCATTTGACCGTGAGCATAAAAGGGGAAATACTAAAAGAGGAAAAGCTGTAGGTAAAAGGGGTCACACCTATTTTCGGGAGGGATGCCAGGTGGAAGAACACAAAAAAACGGATGAGATATTTTTTAGAGAGAATGTTCTTCTTTCGAAACTTGTGGAATACCAGGAGGGAGCTGTAGTTTCACGCACTCTTATTAAAAAGGACACAGGGACTATAACTGTGTTCGCTTTCGACAAGGGCCAGGCCTTGAGCGAGCATACGGCGCCTTTTGACGCTTTCGTTTTTGTTCCGGAAGGAGAGGCCACGATTACCGTTTCGGGAGTTGCCAGGGAAATGAAACAGGGGGATATGACGATACTTCCTGCGGGAAAGCCTCATTCGGTAAAGGCCAGGGAAAAGTTTAAAATGCTTCTTGTCATGATAAGGTCATAAGTAATAGGGTTCTGCAAAATAGCTCGTCCACGTCATTGCGAGGGAGCAAAGCGACCGAAGCAACCTTATAACCTATTATATTTATTGAGATTGCTTCGGCCATCTACTAAGTCTGCCGAAATCCTGAGCCATGGCATTTATACGATACGAAGGGCTTCGTAACTCACTTCGTTCGTTCCTTGCAAAGACGGTATAAAAGTCCATTTTGCAGAACTCTAGTCATGATAAGGTCATAAGTAAAAAAGGGGAGGTCAATATGTTTTGCAGACAATGTGAACAGACGGCGTCAGGAACGGGTTGTTCAAAACAAGCGGGAGTATGCGGGAAGACGGATGAAACGGCCGTGTTACAGGATCTTCTTATCCATAGTCTGAAGGGAATAGCTATATACGGAAAAGCCGCGAGGGACTCAGGGATAAAAGACGAGTCCGTGGACAGATTTATGATGGAGGGCCTCTTCAGCACTATTACCAATGTAGACTTTGATCCTGAAAGGCTGAAACAACTTCTTCTGAAGGCTTACAAGATAAAGGAAAAGATAATGGCAGACCTTGACGGAGCGGATAAAGGAAAATCCGGAAAGGTCCTTTCGGGAAAGACCGGTACGGCGGCGCTCTGGAAACCGTCGGATTCGCTGAGCGGCCTTGTAGAGCAGGGAAGGAAAGTCGGGATAAAGTTTCCCGAAGGAATATCCGAAGATGTAAGAAGCTTGAGGGAGATAATCCTTTATGGAATCAAGGGAATGGCGGCCTATGCCGACCATGCGGCTGTTCTGGGAAGAACGGATGATGAAGTGAGCGGGTTCTTTTATGAAGCGCTTTCGGCAATAACCGACGATTCCCTGTCAGTGGATGAACTTGTGGGGCTTGTTCTTAAGGTTGGAGAGGTAAATCTTAAATGCATGGAAATGCTGGATAGCGCGCATACTTCCAGATTCGGACATCCTGTGCCCACCAAGGTATATCTGGGGGCGAAAAAGGGTCCCGCAATACTTATTTCCGGACATGATCTCTTTGATCTTGAAACTCTTCTTGAGCAGACCAAAGACAAGGGGATAAATGTTTATACGCACGGTGAGATGCTTCCCGCGCACGGGTATCCGGAACTTAAAAAATACAAAAATTTTGCGGGACATTTTGGCGGAGCATGGCAGGACCAGCAGAAAGAGTTTCCTTCTTTCCCCGGAGCTATACTTTTCACGACTAATTGTATACAAAAGCCGCTTGACTCCTACAAGGACAGGGTTTTTACCACCGGTCTTGTGGCATGGCCTGATATCGCCCATATACCGGACGGTCAGGGCGGTAAGAAGGATTTTTCACCCGTTATCAAGAAAGCCCTGGCATCCGAGGGGTATAAAGAGGATGTTGAGGGCAAAGAGATAACCGTGGGTTTCGCGCATAATGCCGTTCTGGGTGTGGCCGACAAGGTGGTAGATCTTGTCAAGGCGGGCAAAATAAAAAGGTTTTTCCTGATAGGCGGATGCGACGGCGCCAAGTCCGGGCGGAACTACTATACGGAATTCGCGGAGAAGGTCCCTAAGGACTGCGTAATTATAACGCTTGCCTGCGGCAAATTCAGGTTCAACAAGCTTGAGTTTGGGGATATAGAGGGAATACCACGTCTATTGGATTGCGGGCAGTGCAATGATGCTTATTCAGCCATAAAGATAGCTTCGGCCCTATCAGATGTCTTCAAGTGCTCGGTGAATGAGCTTCCTCTTTCAATGATACTTTCCTGGTACGAGCAGAAAGCGGTATGTATACTTTTAACGCTTTTTTATCTGGGAATAAAGGGGATCAAGTTAGGCCCAAGCCTGCCGGCATTTGTTTCCCCGAATGTGCTGAATGTGCTTGTGGACAAGTTCAATATAAGCCCGATATCCACAGTGGACGAGGACCTGAAATCCGCGCTGAACGGGTGATCGCGTCGTATGTAGCAGAAAGGCAGAACATTTTTATCCTATTCGGCGGCGAATCAGCTCCAGTGCTCTCACACACCCTTCCTGCCGCCGCAGATGTGACAGGATGGCGGCAAAAAGGGTATGTGATGCGCGCTTCGCTGCTTCGCCTGTTATTTCCACCATCGCGGCGTATGTAGCAGAAAGGCAGAGCATTTTTATCCTATCCGGCGGCGAATCAGCTCCAGTGCTCTCACACACCCTTTCTGCCGCCGCAGATGTGACAGGATGGCGGCAAAAAGGGAATAAGCTACGCGCATACTGATTCTAAGTAACATTTCAGTCGTACGCAGTAAATTCCCACACCGTCGTCACGAGGAGCCCCCGAAGGGGGCGACGAAGTGATCTCATAATATGAAAATATTTCGGAGAGGGATTGCTTCGGCTATTTACTAAGTCTGCCGAAATCCTGAGTCATTTCCATAACCACAAGACGAAGGGCTTCACCCGCCTTCGGCGGGTTCGCAAAGACGGGCGTGGGGACGCTACATTTCTGCGGAGAACTGAAATGTTACGATTCTAAAGAATGGAACCTTTCGCGAATCTTCATTAGTATTTCAAAAAGTCAGAAAAATCTCATTGCCGTTTGGTGTAGTTATAGGCAGACTCTATGTATGGTTTAATGCAGCTGGGGAGAAATGGATCTGTTATATCCCGCATTATGGTGAATATGCGGGTAAGGGGCAACGGCTTAAGAGGGCGAGAAAGCGCCTTGTCGAGTCGTTTTTATTTGTATGATTAATTATATGTTTTAAAAAGTGTGTACTCGAAAGCCGGGTAATTCGGGGAACAGTATGGATAAGGCGAGAGGAAATAATATTTTTCGGGAAGGTCTCCGGATCTTAAGAAAAACGGGAGTGGTTTTTCTTTCGGGTATCTTTTTAATGACGACATCGGCGTCTTTTGTTTCGGGATCCGTGGATATAGAGGGCTCTTCTTCGGTAATGCCGGATCTTTTGCGGCCGGAAAGTCAATATTCTTTGCTTGATGTCGACACTTTTACGATCCCTCCTCATCTCGGAGAAGTAAGGTTTTCCCATAAAGGGGATTCCGCGCGAATAGTTGTTCACGTTCAGGACGCGCATTGTAATTATTTCGCGCAAACAAAGATAGCCGACATTATAGATTATCTGAACAAAGAGTACGGAATATGCATGCTGAATGTTGAAGGCGGCGCGGGAGATTATGATCTTTCGGCTTTCACAAGCATATCCGGATCCGAGATACGCCGGGAAGTGGCCGAGTATTTCGTTAAAAGAGGGGAAGTCAACGGCGCGGAGCTTTATGCCATAAATAACCCCGATGATGTCCTGTTGTGGGGCATAGAGGACAAAGATCTTTACCTGAAGAACCTTAAGGTATATCGGGACTCTCTGGCATATAAGAGTGAAGTTGACGAGTATCTTAAGAGTTTAAGGCATATTTTCAACAACCTTAAGAGGCATATATTTCCTGACGAACTGCTTAAGATAGATATGGCCTATAACTCGTATAAGGCCGGCAAAATGGATTTCAAAAAATACCTGGATTTTATTATTTCTACGGCCAGGGGCAGGGGGTTGTCCGTTAAGAAATATCCCAATGTTTATCTTATATCCCAGGCCATAGAACAGGAATCGGGGGTTGATTTCAAACGGGCCAATGCGGAAAGGTCGGTACTTGTAGACAAGATAAAAGGCATTTTGTCACGGAACGAAATGGAAGAACTTATCTCAAAGACCGTGGAGTTCAGGACAAAGCGTATGTCGGTAAAAGATTTTTATAATTATCTTCTCAGAAAAGCCAGAGAATGCGGCTTTGATACCTCCGACTATCCGGCTCTCTCAAGCTACATAGTCTATGTTTCTCTTTTCGAGGCGGTAGATTCTTTTTATGTTATGGAAGAGCTGGATATGATGGAGGCCGAGATAAAAGAGCCTTTATACCGGAAAGAAAGTGAACGCGCTCTTGACCGTCTTTCCCGAAATCTTGCTCTTATGAGCAATATTTTTGAATTGCTTCTTACGAAGAATGATTTTGCCTATTACAGGGATAACAGGGAGTTGTTCCGCATACGAAATTTTCTGGGATTCATAGAAAGAGAGGCGCCGGCTTTCGGTATAACCGCCCGCCCGCCGAGGGAAGTATGGGCTTTGGACAAGTATATCGACGATATAATCGAATTTTACAAAATATCTTTTGAAAGAGACGAGGCTTTTATCCGTAATATGCGTTTTGCCGCGGCGCCCGAAGGCAGAGAAGCCGCGCTCATAATGACTGGAGGGTTCCACTCCGAGAATCTTTCCGAGCTTTTCAGGAGAGAAGGGTATTCGTATGTTTCCATAATGCCCAAGTTCACTTCCGAAGAAGATTATGACAATCCGTATTTCGCCATTCTTGCCGGCCAGACCGCCGATATCCAGCAAATGCTCCGATCCGCCCTGGCCGAATCGGCAATGCTGCAGGTGGTCAGCCTGCTTAATACAGATCCGGATATGGCCAAGAAGTTCTACGGGGCTTCCGACGCGGTTGATAATTTCAAACTGGCTGTGGATGTAGTCACGTACTTAAGGGTAAGCTCCGGAACTTTGGCGGGTGTTGATATTCTGGGGATAAAAAGTGTTACGGATGAAGGGATTATAAAGCTCGAAATAACGACTACTTCAAGAGAAAAACCTAAGATATTAGTATCGCCCGAAGACATGTTCAAAGCGAAAAGGTCAACCGTGGAATCGGACGAACCTTCCGAAAAAGTTCTTTCCCTTTCAGATGTCGGCGTGACTGACGGTATAGTGTCGGCCATCTCCGGACTTATGAGGAATTTCCAGTCGCATGACCATCCCAATGTAAATGTTATAGGGCTGTCGAATGAAGAGTATGAGATAGAGGCAAGTTATACGCAGAATATGCGTAACGAGATTGGGCGTTCCGTAAGAAGTGATACAGGGAATCCCAACTACCACGAAATTTTTTATAATCGCGACGCTGACCAGGACGAAATAAGTAAGCAAATAACCGGGGGGATGAATTCTTTTACGGAAAATCTGAGCAAAGATCAAAAACAGCAGCTACGGGTGGTCATATTTTCTGATGGAGAGGATCTTGGGGATAAGAGTGAAAAAATTAAAAATGATATTGTATCTCTTGTGGGAGAGAAAGCAATAGTGGGCGTTGTAGGGGCAGAATTCCGGGGTAAATACGGGGAAAGATTTTCACGTGTTGCTTTGGCATATTTGGGAATGGGCTTTATGGAAAGGAACAGAGCCCCGGAGGGTTCCGAACTTGAAAAAGCCATAACAGAAAGTCTTCGCAGCGTACTTTTACAGATGACGGGGAAAAATTCCAATATTGTTCAAGCCAAGATTAACGAAATGGGCATAGAATCTTTTATGAGAGAGGTATTGTTAGGAAAGTTCATTATACCCATAAAGAAAATAAACTACGAAAACATAAGAGCGTTCATCGCGGCAGAAAAAGAGATACTAAGGTCGTTGTAATCGAATTCCGGCGTCCCCTGAAACAATGTGTCATCATTTTTTCTTTTTTCATTCTTTTATCCCGCGGGTATATGTGTATAATGAACGTATACAAAGAACCGGAGGGCATGATGAAATACAGAAAACTTGGCAAGACGGGTATTGACGTTTCGGAAATATGTCTTGGCACATGGGTGTTTGGCGGAGATCTTTGGGGAGAGGTGGATGATAATGTGTCCGAGACTGTTGTAAGAGCGGCCATAGACCTGGGGGTAAACTTTATTGACACGGCTCCCATTTATGGAGCGGGCAGGTCGGAGTCTGTTATAGGCAAGGCCATAAAGGGAAGGCGCGATGAAGTTGTATTAGCCACAAAATGCGGACTGAAACCGAAAGGAAAGGGCATAGAAGTCGATCTCAGCTGTGAGTTCATAAGGGAAGACCTGGAGAACTCCCTTAAGCGGATGGGGGTAGAGACAATAGATCTTTATCAGTGCCACTGGCCCGACAAAAAAACGCCTTTTGATGAGACTTTCCGCGAGCTCAAGAAATTCGTAAGAGAAGGTAAAATAAAACATATCGGAATATCTAATTTTGACGCTGATGAAACGACGGCCGCTTTGGAAAGGGCGGAGATAGTTTCAAATCAGGTGCAATATTCGATTCTTGATAGAAGCGTGGAAGAAGAGCTTTTCCCGGTACTTAATGAGCGAAAAGTTTCACTGCTCCCTTACGGCATTCTCGGCGGGGGCATACTTACAGGTAAATACCGTACACCTCCGGAAGTGAAACCGGGGGATGTTAAGGATTTTTTCTATAAATTCTATAAAGAGCCGGAGTGGAGCAGGGTAATGAAGCTGGTTGCCGTAATGGACAAGATAGCCGAAGAGCATGACGCTTCAGATTCTCATGTCGCCATAAACTGGATGCTATGGCATAAAGAGGCCGCGAGTTGTATAGTCGGATGCCGGACACCGGAGCAGCTGAAAGAGAATATAAAAGCCCTGGACTGGAACCTCTCCGCCCGCGACGCCCAGGAACTCGACCAAATAAGCCGCAAAATATCGATATAGGGGCACATTGCGATGTGCCCCTGCAGAAGGAAACCATCCCGTATTTGACGCAAACAGGTGGACACCTTGTGTGCTTTCTCGCTGGTTTTAACCGCCCCTTCGGGGGCGCAAAAGTTGGCTCTAAGCCTGGATTCATACAAGACCGAGCGAACTTTTGCTCGGTTAAAAAGGCTTCGAAAACACACAAGGTGCCCACCTGTAACTATGGGCAAAGATGCATAATATGTGATGTTAGTCGAAATCGTTCCATGGGTTCAGATTTCGTTGGAATGTTGCTGCGGCATCGGAACAGTATCAACCCTATTAGAGTCACATAACATACCGTATTATCGATAGGCCATCTTGTACATCAGTGTTATTGGCACAGGGGTCTGGTGTTCCCGGAGAGGGCGTCGGACGACTGAGCGGGCATGGTCCCCGAAGGCACGGGCCTTCGGGGGAGCGAAGGAGTCCGTCGAGCGAAGATCTTCTCGCTGGGAAGATCGAGCGTCCCTCGCAGGGAATGCCAGACTCCTGTGCCAAGATACCATCTATATTACGGATACTGCGGTATGTTATTATTCTTCCCGGGCATTCGGTAGGCCTGTTTGTATTATTTTTGAGTAGTATTCCGCGGAGGGGCGTATCCGTCGTTTCTGGGTCTCGAAGTCCACTTCTATGAGTCCGAATTTTTTGCTGTATCCCGAGTCCCATTCGAAATTATCAAGCAGGGACCAGTGAAGATAACCCTTTACCGGGATGCCTTCGTTTATAGCCTTCATGATCGAGGTGAGATGATCTCTTATGTATATTTTTCGTTTTTCATCGTCTCTTGCGGCTATGCCGTTTTCTGTGACAATGATAGGCAGACAGTATTTAGAAAAGCTTTTCGCCGCTTCATAAAGCCCTTCGGGATATACTTCCCATCCCATATCGGTAATTTCCCGTTTGCCGGCCCGGGGAGGCGGGGAAACAACTTCTCCGAAAGGATTCTTTAAAATATCTCTGCCTCCTCTAATGAACTGACGAAAGTAATAGTTAAGTCCTATAAAATCGAGCGTGTCCGAAGATAACAGTTTTTCTCCCTTAAGGGGGCCGAACCCTATTTTGCCTTTTATAAGAGAAGATATAAAAGCGTGGTTGTGGAAACTATTTCTCGCGTGCGCCGCGTATCGGTCCAAGGGAGAAAGGAGGGAATAGGGATGAAAAGCGGTAACGGCTTTTGCTACACCGACGCGCGCGGTTTTGCCGGCATTCTCTTTTATGGACGCGTAAGCGAGCGCATGAGAACGAAGCATGTTGCTGAGTACGTTGAGCGCCTCGTTAAAATCTTTATGGCAGGGCGGCCATTGGCCCCAAAAGTAAGCGAGGATGGCGAGTATATTAGGTTCGTTTATTGTTATCCAGTAATTTGTTCGGGTGCCCAGCGTACGCGCGGCTTTCTCGGCAAAACGCCTGAAGATATCGGGCGAACCCGGATAAAGCCAGCCGCCTTTTTCGGAAAGCCATAAGGGTAAAGTAAAGTGATGCAGAGTAAGTATGGGCTCGATATCATTTTTAAAAAGCTCATCCAGGACTTGCTTATAATGGTCCCATGCCTTTTCGTTCCATACCCCCTCAGCGGGTTCAAGCCTGCTCCACTCAATGCCAAGCCTATGCGCGTTGTGCGACAGAGCTTTTGCTATAGCGAGGTCTTCCTTGTAAAGATCGTAATGGCGGCAGGCGTCGCCGCAATTTTCATGGCCGGTTTCCTTTTCCCATTTTGACCAATCGCAATTAAGGTTCCCGCCTTCCACTTGATATGCGCTTGTAGACGCTCCCCACAAAAAATCATCCGGGAATTTGTTATGCATGTAACGAGTATACCTCATTTTTTGTTTTCATCAAGATGCGAGGGACACTTGTTTTGTCTCGCGGCTTATTACAAAGAGGGAGCCTCTTTGCTACAAGGGTCTGGCATTCCCTGCGAGGTACGCAAAGATCTTCCCAGCGAGAAGATCTTTGCTCGACGGACGACCTCGCTCCCCCTATGGCCCGTGCCATCCCTTCGCTCGGTTTCGCTCAGGACACCGAGGGGACCGTGCCCGCTCGGTCGTCCAACGCCCTCTTCGGGAATACCAGACCCTTGCAGCTGGTAACATTTCAGTTTTCCGCGGAAATGTAGTGTCCCCGCGCCCGTCTTTGCGAACCCGCCGAAGGTGGGTGAAGCAATCCCTCTCTGAAATATTTTCATATTATGAGATCACTTCGTCGCCCCCTTCGGGGGCTCCTCGTGACGACGGCGCGGGAATTTACTGCGGAGAACTGAGGTGATACTGTAGCTGCAACACTCCGATCGATATATGCAGAAAAATAAAAAAATATTGACAAAAAATAAAAAAATGATAGAATTCAGAATTGTGAAGGGTGTGGTTTTTTTGTGAAACGAAATAAAAAGAAGGAGAAAATATGGCTATGACGGTTTTGAAGAAGGCGGTTCTTATTGTGGTATGTGTTTTTGCTTCTTATGGCGCGTCGGGAGAGGCAAAATGGCAGGATATAACCGGCTCTATAGGGGTGAGTGAGGAAATAACGTGTATCGAGGCAGTGAACGGGTCTAATGTTCTTTATGCGGGAACGAAAGGCGGGGTATTTGTGAGTGTGGATCTCGGAAGAACATGGGTCAAAGAAAATGTAAGGCCTTTCGGGCCTCAGGTTTCAGGAATAGCTGTTGCGCGGGGTTCTGTTTTTGTGTCGTCCGAGCAAGGTCTCTTTATTAAGGAAGAAGACACGGGCTCGTGGGATCATGTTCCGGGGGAGGGAGAACTTAAAGGCGCGCGCGCCGATGATAGCAGTGAGGGGGTAATAACATGGACCGATGATAAGGTTTTTGTTGTGGAAAAAGGCGCATGGAAAGAAATATCTCCTGCTCCGATGGGCGGCAGGATAGGCAACGTGGTCCTCGTGTCGGATACTTTGTATCTGTCCCGGGGGGGCGAGATCATTTTTGGTAAATTAAATTCCGGGGAATGGGACAGGATGTCGCTGGTCTCGGTAGGAGAGGATGAGGATGAGCAGGAAAACGAGAACTTCGAAAATGACAACGATGATCAGGAAATCATGCCGGAACTCATACGGGATATAACTCCAATGGCGCCCGAGGGCGCGCTTGTATCGACAGGCAAGGGGATATATGTATTCACGGGCCGCGGTGATCTTCCAGTCAAAATAGATACGACCGGGCTACCAGCTGATAAAGTTGTTACGGCGTCGGGTTTCGAAGGGGGGATCCTGGCGGCTACCGATAAAAAGGTGTTTTTGCGAAGAAAAGGTTCTTATTTTTGGACGCCTTTACTTGAAGTGTCGGATGCCGGGGGCATTAAAGATATGAAGGTTCGTAAGGCAGCCGAAGGGAACGAATATGTTTTTCTGGCATTTTCCAGGCGCATCTACATATACGATCCCGGTTTTTTGGGCGGTTCTTCTCTTGAGGAGAAACGTATGGTTTTTAGAGAGGATTTTATCGTGGGCCCGGATATAAGAGAGGTACATAAAATGGCGGTGGAATACGCGGAGGTGAGCCCCGATAAGATAAAGCAGTGGAGAGAGGGCGCCAAGTGGAGAGGGATATTGCCCCGTCTTGCTCTTAAATATGACGAGAGTTACAGCGATAAGGTGGAATTCTACAAAAGCGCTTCCACTACATACATGCTGGAAGGCCCCAGAGACAAAAGGGACGGCTGGGGAGTAACGCTCACCTGGGATCTGCCGGATCTCATATGGAATTCCTCCCAGACCAGCATAGACGTAAGGAGCAAGCTCATGGTACAGCTCAGGGACGATATCCTTGAAGATGTTACGAGATTGTACTTTGAGAGGAAAAGGATCATAGATGAAATGGCATATCAGGACAGAATAGATAAAACAAAGGACAATTCCCGTTCAAGCAGGATAGAAGAGCTTACCGCCTATATAGACGCGTATACTGGAGGTATGTTCACAAGGGCATTGGAAGGCGCAAAGAAAATATAATATATCTACCGCATGGTAAAATTTCAGGTTTTAAAAAGGTCGGTTTCCATAGCAAGTTCCTCACGTTTCAAGACCCATCACAAATCGTAGCGTCTTTGCCATAAGGGTCTGGCATTCCCTGCGAGGGACGCTCGATCTTCCCAGCGAGAAGATCTTCGCTCGACGGACGACCTCGTTCCCGCGAGGGCCCGTGCCCTCGCGGACCATGCCCACTCGGTCGTCCAACGGCCTCTCCGGGAACACCAGACCCTTATGGCAAAGATGCTGCTGAGAAGTAGATGCCCCTTGACAAGTATCAATACTTGCTGTATACTTGTTACATACTTGTAAAAGGAAGTTATGAAAAAGCGGAAAAACTTTAAATTCTATTCTACGGTTTCGGACAGAGGGCAGATCTTCATTCCCAAGGTGCTTCAGGACTATTTCGGTATACAAAAACGCGACAAGGTGGTTTTTGTTTTCAGTAATGACGGAAGTATTGTTTTTTCCAAAAAAGGAGAGGAGGAAGAGAATGGCCAGTAAAAATTTTTCTCACAAGATAACCATTAACGAAAAGAGGCGTGAAAATAAAAGAGCCTCCGATGTTAGTAGTAAGGTTGTCTCAAAGAAAGCCGTACGGAATGTTTTTGAAAATTACTACAAGGACCAGGTGAGAGCGCTTTACAGAGCTGTTGTTGGGGAATAATAAGGGGTTATCCGGCCGGCTTTCGCAATTATAGTTCCCGGGCGCGACCAGATAATGCAAACTGTAAGTAAAGAAGTCGCGTAGGATCGCGAATTTATCGTGAATTTTGCGTTAAATTCCTTGACAAAAAAATGAATGCTGTTACAATTAGGGCGGAAAATGGAGGTTAGTATGTGTCTTGATGGAAAAGTTTCGTTGATTACAGGCGCGGCAAGAGGTATAGGCAGAGAGATAGCCATGTTGTTCGCGGAAAGCGGGTCGGACCTTGCTATATGCGATGTTAACGAAGACCTTGTGGAAGCTACCGGAAGGGAAATAGAAGAAAAGACCGGCAGGAAAGTCATATCCGGCAAAGTAGATGTTACCTCTTTTGCCGAAGTGGAGGGTTTTGTCAAGAAAACCCTTGACAATTTTAACTCGGTAGATATACTTGTCAACAATGCGGGTATTACCCGGGACAATCTGGTTATGAGGATGTCCGAGTCGGAGTGGGATTCTGTTCTAAGTGTGAACCTGAAAGGCGCGTTTAACTGCATCAAGGCCGTTACAAGGCCCATGATGAAGAAGCGTAGCGGTAAGATTGTGAATATGGCCTCGATAATAGGGGTCATGGGTAACGCGGGACAGGCGAATTATGCGGCCAGCAAGGGGGGATTGATATCCCTCACAAAGACAGTGGCCAAGGAGCTTGGATCGAGAAATATTACCGTTAATGCCATTGCCCCCGGTTTTATCAAAACAGATATGACCGATAAGCTCGGTGATGATGCGAGGGAAAGGTTGCTTGGCCTTATCCCGCTGGCAAGGATGGGGGAATCGATCGATGTGGCAAAGCTTGCGCTTTTCCTTGCGAGTGAAAGTTCTTCCTATATAACAGGGCAGGTCATAAAAATAGACGGTGGGATGGTTATGTGAAGTGTAATCAGGCTTGTTCCCTGTGAACAGAGGTAATACAGGGGGGAAACGGGCTGTTATTTTATTTTGAATACGGCAAATAATAACAAGGAGGAGAAATGTCAGGGATAGCAGAAAAAGTAAAATCGATCGTAGCGGAACAGCTTGGTGTTAAGATCGAGGAGGTCAAGGAAGACGCGAAGTTCATAGACGACCTCGGAGCGGATTCTTTGGATACGGTTGAGCTGGTAATGGCTCTTGAAGAGGAGTTTGGAGCTGAAATACCTGACGAAGACGCGGAAAAACTCACCACGGTTGGTGATGCCATATCCTACATAGAAGAGAAAAGTTCAGGGAAGTAACGTTCAGGATCTTCACAAAACAAAATGTCCAATAAAAGAGTAGTCCTTACGGGAGTTGGCTTAGTCACTCCCGTAGGGAACAATATCAAAGATTACTGGGAGTCTCTCATAAACGGAAGAACGGGAGTTTCCCGTCTTAGGGCGTTCGATCCCACGCCTTTTAATTCGCATGTAGCCGCGGAAGTCAAGGATTTTGATCCTACAGTCTACATAAATTCCAAACAGGTGAGAAGGCTCGATCCGTTCGTCAAGTTCGCGATAGCCGCGGCTAAAATGGCCGTGGAAGATTCCGGAATGGATCTTTCTAAGATCGATCACGATAGAGCGGGAGTTTATATCGGTTCAGGTATAGGCGGGCTCCATACGGTTGAAATGGAGCATGCCAAATACATAAGGACCGAAGATGAGGCCCGGGCGGCGTCACGGATATCCCCATTCCTTATACCTATGCTAATCGTGAATATGGCTTCCGGGGTTGTGTCTATTGAACTTGGGTTCAAGGGGCCCAATTCATCGGCTGTTACGGCTTGCGCTGCCGGGAGTCATTCCATAGGCGACGCTTTCAGGCTGATACAAAGGGGAGACGCGGACATTATGGCCGCCGGTGGAAGTGAGGCAGCCATAACTAAAATGGGTTTCGGCGGGTTTTGCGCTCTGAAGGCGCTTACAACGCGTAATGACGACCCCGAAAGAGCATCGCGGCCTTTTGATCGGGACAGGGACGGTTTTGCAATGGGGGAAGGGTCGGGAATAGTTATTTTAGAAGAACTTGAACATGCCAAAAAGAGGGGCGCGGAAATATACTGCGAAATAGTAGGGTATGGTATGAGTGGAGACGCCTACCATATGACAGCTCCGGCGCCCGGCGGGGATGGAGCTGTAAGATGTATGACGCTTTCACTTGAGGACGGGAAAATAAATATTTCCGAAGTGGGATACATAAATGCCCACGGGACATCTACCCAGTTGAACGATGCTATGGAGACGGCGGCCATAAAGAAGGTTTTTGGGGATCGTGCGTATAAGGTTCCGGTAAGTTCTACAAAGGGAGTTACCGGGCATCTTCTTGGCGCTACCGGAGCAACAGAACTTATAGCATGCGCAAAAGTCATAAAACACGGAATAATCCCTCCCACCATCAATTACGAAAACCCCGACCCAGATTGCGATCTTGATTATGTTCCGAATACGGCCCGGGAACAGGAAGTCGATGTAGCTATGAATAATTCTCTGGGTTTTGGCGGACATAATGTAACACTTGTTTTGAAAAAATTCAAAGGATAACATCCGTTTTTGTGATGATGTACGAGATGGGTGTTTATCGGGGAATGTCAATTAAGTAACTTTTCAAGGAGAAAAAAATGAATTATCTGCTTACCGAAGAACAGGAAATGATCCGCGACCTTTGCCGACAGATAGCGGAAGAAAAGATAAAACCTGTAGCCGCGGAGTATGACGAAAAAAATGAATTTCCATGGGAGATAGTAAAGATCATGGCCGAATCCGATATTTTCGGGGTATACATACCCGAGGAATACGGAGGCATGGGTGGAGGAGTTCTCGAGATGGCGATAGCCACAGAGAACCTTTCATGGGGATGCGGAGGAATAGCCCTTGCTTTCGCCGCCACCGGGCTTGGAACATATCCTATACTGCTTTATGCCAATGATCAGCAAAAAGCGAAATATCTTCCCGATATTGCGGCCGGAAAAACACTCGCGGCATTCTGTATTACCGAAGCTGAAGCAGGCTCGGACGCGGGAGGAATAAAGACTACCGCTAAAAAAGACGGTGACCACTATATCCTTAACGGGACAAAACAATGGATAACCAACGGCGGGGAGGCTGAAATATACACGGTGATCGCCATGACAGATAAGACCAAGGGCCCCAGAGGAGCCAGTGCCTTTATAGTGGAGAAAAATACTCCCGGTGTGAGTTTCGGAAAAAAAGAGGATAAACTCGGCATCAGGGGTTCAGCGACGAGAGAGGTGATATTCACCGATTGTAAGATACCTAAAGAGAATCTGCTTGGCAAAGAAGGCCTTGGGTTCATAGTAGCAATGAAGACATTTGACCATTCAAGGCCGGGCGTGGCCGCGCAGGCGGTAGGTATAGCTCAGAGAGCCCTTGATGAAGCGGTTAAGTACGCGCATGAGAGAAGGCAGTTTGGGAATACTATTTCGTCTTTTCAGGGAATACAGTGGATGCTGGCCGATATGGCTACACAGGTAGAGGCATCCAGGGCGCTTATATATGCGGCGGCCAGGATGGTTGATTCCGGGGCGAAGAATATCGCCAAAATATCGGCGATGTCAAAGATGTTCGCTTCTGATGTGGCCATGAAGGTTACAACCGATGCCGTGCAGATATTCGGGGGCTATGGCTATATGAAAGAATATCCTGTGGAAAAGTTGATGCGGGACGCGAAAATAACCCAGATATATGAAGGGACGAACCAGATACAGAGAAGCGTCATAGCTTCTGCTCTGATAAAAGAGGGATTGGCGAAGTAGATTTTTCGCGAGATATTTATGAAGATACTTGTACTCATAAAACAAGTGCCTGACACAACGGATGTTAAGATAGATCCGGTGACCAATACTCTGAAACGCGAGGGAGTGGCGGCGGTCATAAATCCTTTCGATATGTACGCGATAGAAGAGGCGTTGAGAGTTAAAGAAAGGATAGGCAGGGACGCGGAAGTTGTGGCAATAAGCATGGGGCCTCCGCAGGCCAAAGAAGCCCTTAAAGAGGCTATTTCTATGGGTTGTGACAGTGCGATACTTCTGAGCGACCGCAAGTTTGCCGGAAGTGATACCTGGGCCACGAGTTATACTTTGTCCCAGGCCGTAAAAAAAATAGGGGATTACAAGGTGATATTTTGCGGGAAACAGGCATCTGACGGTGACACCGCTCAGGTCGGTCCGGGGGTTTCCATGCATCTTGATATTCCTCAGGTGACATATGTGAAGAAGATCGAAAAGATAGATGGTGAAAAAGCGACTCTTGAGCGCATGACGGAAGAGGGGTATGACATAATCGAAACGCCCCTTCCCGCGGTTTTCACCGTGGTAAAGGAAATAAACGAGCCTCGCCTGCCTTCCCTGAAAGGAAAAATGAAAGCAAAGAAAGCCGAGATCCCTGTATGGAGCGCTGAGGATATTGGCTGTGAGGAAGATAAAATAGGGCTTGACGGGTCTCCTACTCGTGTCGTAAAAGTTTTTACACCCGCTCCCAGAGAAGGCGGGCAGATAATAGCCGGAGAAGCCGACGAAATCGCCGTAAAGTTAGCCGTTGTTCTTAAAGATATTGTTTTAGGCGGATAAGTGTTCAAATAAAGGCCCGGTAACGTTTCGGGAAAGATGAAAAGATGCCGCAGAAAGAAATGATCAGAATAGTTATGGATAAATGTACGGGCTGTACGCTTTGCGTTAAGGCCTGTCCTTTTGGCGCCATCACAATAGAAGCGAAAAAAGCCGTGATTGATATTTCCAGGTGCACGCTTTGCGGCGCCTGCGTTGAAGTTTGTAAGTTCAAAGCAATAGAGCTGGATAAAAAAGAGGCGAAAACTTCCGTGGATTTTTCGCTTTACAAAGATGTATGGGTCTTCGCCGAGCAAAAAAAGGGAAAGGTTCAGTCTGTGGCTTACGAACTTCTCGGCAAGGGCAGGGAACTCGCGGATAAACTTGGCGTGGACCTTTGCGCGGTACTTCTCGGGGACAAAGTCGAGGCCGAATGCGCAGAGCTTGTGGCAAGAGGGGCCGACAAGGTCTATATGGTGGATAACCCCAAACTTAAGGCATATCTGGATGACCCGTATACCAAGGTCCTGACGAGGTTGGTAGGCAAGTACAAGCCTGAAATAGTTCTTTGCGGGGCCACGGTTATAGGAAGGAGCCTTATATCGAGGGTTGCCGTTACCATTAACGCGGGCCTTACGGCCGATTGCACGGGGCTTGATATTGACGAAAAAGAAAAAATACTTCTTCAGACAAGGCCGGCTTTCGGCGGCAACATAATGGCAACCATCATAACCCCCAACCATAGGCCTCAGATGTCCACTGTGAGGCATAAGGTAATGAAGGAGCTATCCCCGGATACTTCAAGAAAAGGCGAGATTATCAAGGAAGAATTTTCTCCCGAAACATTTGAGTCACGAACGGTCCTTAAGGATATAGTCGAGGAGATAGAAGAGACGGTAAACCTGGCGGAGGCCGACATTATCGTATCAGGAGGCAGAGGTGTAGGGGCGCCGGAAAACTTCTCCATGATAAAAGAACTTGCCCTTTCGCTTAATGCCGCTCTTGGGGCATCGCGCGCGTCGGTCGACGCCGGATGGATACCTTATTCGCATCAGGTCGGACAGACAGGTAAGACTGTATGTCCGAAATTATACATAGCATGCGGTATAAGCGGACAGATACAGCATCTTATAGGCATGCAGTCTTCAGACGTTATAATCGCTATAAATAAGGACCCGGATGCTCCTATCTTTAAAGTAGCCACCTACGGAATAGTAGGGGATATATTCAAGATAGTTCCCGCCCTCACAAAAGAATTCAAAAAGATCCTTAAGTAAAAAGAAACGCCATAAAGGGGTGTTTTAAAGGGGACAAGCGACTTTATTCTCTGTAGGGAAGATAGTGGGAATAAAGTAGCTTGTCCCATTTATTTTTACTTTTGCTCTTGACTGGGGGGAGAAACATGTATATACTCTAACAAAGTTCGTCAAAGGTATTCAAACCACGCTAAACCTATACAAAATATTCAAAGGATCAAACAATAGAATGATAGCTAACGGTGCGAAACGATATACGGTTCAGAGTGTTGCCGATATACTCGGTCTTTACAAGGGGACCGTCGTAAATTATGAGAAACGAGGCATATTTCCCGAACCGCGGCGTAATCCTATAAACGGATATCGCGAGTACACGGAAGAAGATATAGAACGTCTTAAGACCATAATCGAGGGCAAATCACAGCAAAATAAGAAAAAGTGGGAGGGGTAATGTATTTTAAGCGCCTTGAGATAGTCGGGTTCAAATCTTTTCTAAATAAGACCAGGCTTAAATTCGAACCGGGTGTTACGGCGGTTGTTGGGCCGAACGGTTGCGGGAAAAGCAATATAGTAGATGCTATAAAATGGGTTCTTGGCGAGCAGTCAACTAAGAGCATGAGGTCTACCTCGATGCAAGATGTTATTTTTAACGGCACGGAAAAGCATGAGGCTGTCAGCCTTGCCGAGGTTTCTCTCACTTTGTCCAACGAAGACAGAACACTTCCTGTCGATTATGATGAAGTGACGATAACACGGAGAGTTTACCGTTCAGGAGAAAGCGAGTACATACTTAATAAGACCCCCGTCAGACTTATGGACATAAGGAACCTTATTATGGGTACCGGCATAGGCACGAGTTCTTATTCCATAGTTGAGCAGGGGCGTATGGATATGATACTTTCATCTAAACCCGAGGATAGAAGGCATGTTTTTGAAGAGGCCAGCGGAATAACCAGATACAAAACACAGAAAAGAGAAGCTCTCTTGAAACTTGAGAAGACCCGTGACAATCTTTTAAGGATAAACGATATAATCCGCGAGGTGGAGAGGCAGATAAACTCCATAGAAAGGAAAGCAAGAAAAGCGGAAAGATATAAGGCGCGTTTTGATGACCTGAAAGGCCTTGAGGTAAAACTTTCGGTAAAAAACTACAGAGCGCTGGGAACGGACGATTTATCGCTTGCCGAAGAGAACAGAAAGGTCAGAGAGACAATAGCGGTGTTGTCAGAAAAAGTCGGGGAACTTTCATCCCGGCTTTTGTGTTCAAGGGGAGAATTTAATTCTGTAAATGAGGATATTAACGGGTCACAGAACGACATTATGCGGCTTTCTACTGATATGGACAAGAATAAGCATACTATAGAGGTTAACAGGGAAAGGGTTGAGGAATTCCGCAAGCAGGTAGAAAGGCTGGACCGAGAGATAGAAGAGGCTACTGAACGAAAAGACAGAATGAAAGAACGCCTTTCGGAACTTGAAACAAGATTTGCCGATGTAAGCAAAAAAAGGGAGAACAAAGAGGAAGCTTTCCGTGCCGCGGAAGAGAATATAAACTCACTTTCTCTGATACTTGAGAATTGTTCTCATGACCTCAAACTGAGCAGGGAAAGAACGGTGAACATAGTTTCAGAACAGACCAGGTCAAAAAACTCTCTCATAAGGATAGTTGCCGATATACAAAATTCTGTTTCCCGTGAAAAACGGCTCAAACTTGAATTTTCGGGTGTTACGGATGAAAAACACAGAGTAGAGGAGAAAATAAAGGCCTTTGAAAGCGAAATGGGCCAGGCAGGGAACGATGTAGAGGTAAAGAGGGAAGAATACCGGGCGTTTAACGAGGAATATTCCGCGAAACAGCGTGAACTTGCGGTACTTTTTTCCGAAAGATCTGCCAAGGAAAAGAAGATCAACGAGATCACTCCGCGCAGGGAATTTCTGGAAAAACTTATTTTCGAGAGAGAAGGCGTAAGCGAGAGCGTTAAAGAGATACTCAGGAATTCGGAATCCGGTAACCCTTTATTCTCGGGAGTTGTGGGAGTGCTGTCCGAGATGATAAGTGTGAAAGACAGTTATGAGGAGTCGGTAAGGGCAGTCGTGGGAGACCTTGCCCATTCGGTCGTGGTGGATAGCGCGAATTCCGCCGGACGCATAATGGAATATCTGAAGGAAAACGCTATGGAAAGCGTAGGTTTCCTGGTGCTTGAAGATATAGAAAAATTCTTATCATTTTCCGGAGAGAATAACGGCAATAACAGTCTTGGGGAGTTCTCCCAGGTCATGCTGTCTTCCTCTCCTGAGGCGGAAAAGCTGAAGGAATTTTTTAGTGACATACTGGTGGCGTCTACATCTGAAGAAGCCTTGAATTTTTTGCGATCCGGAGCGTCATCAAGCGTAAGGATAATAGGTGAGAAAGGAGAGGTTTTCAGGAAAGGTTTCTTGAGAAGCCGGAATTATTCCGCGGGGGAATCAGTGCCGCTTTTCGGCAGAAAAGAGAAGGCTGAAAAGATGTTGGCGGAAGAGAATGAAATATCCGGCCAGATATCTTTTCTTAATGCCGCTATAAGCCAGGCCGAGGAGTGGCTTTCGGCCGCGGTGTCGGTCAAGGAGCGTCTTGACGGTGAACTCAGGGAAGTACAGGCTCGTTTTACCGATGTTCTCTCGAGGAAGTCATCGGTAAATGAAAAACTGGATTCTATCGACAGGGAATTATCTGTTCTGAACATGGAAATGGAAGATGAGGCCGAAGGGCTGAAAAGGATGAATGAGGAGAAACAAAGGCTCGAGCGGGAGATCGAGTCTATAGACGGGCAGTTTCATGATCTCCAGTGCTCTATCGACAGGGCGCAGGAAACCATAAAAGAAAATTCTCTGAGACGCGAGGAAACACTTTTTTGCCTGTCGGACCTCAAGGCGGAACTTTCAGGTTTGAGGAAAGACGAGGAGAATCTTTCTGAGAACCTTGAGAGAGAGAAAAGCGTTTTTTCAAGAATAGACGCTGAAGTGGAAGACAAGCTTTTCCGTGTGAACGAAAGCGGGGAAAGGATAAGGGCGTTAGAGCAAGACACCATGTCTCTTGAAAAGACAAATGAGGAGCTGCGTGTTCTTCTTGAAGGTAAAAATCGGGAAATGTCGCTGAAAAAGGAAAAAAAAGAGTCCCTTTCAGCCGAAGTTGAGAGTTTAAGTTCCGTACTCGCGTCGGCGGAATCCGAACTTGAAAAGTTGCGGGATAAGGCGAGGGACGTAGATATAATGAAAAAGGAAATAGAGTACAAAAGAGCGTCTATAGCCGAAAAGATAATGGATACTTACAAAGTAGATATCTCCGCAAGTCCTCTTGAGATAGATCCCGAGACCAACTGGGAAGAGATCTCTCTTGCTATTGAGGATCTCAAGGCACAGCTTGAGAAGATGGGAGAGGTAAGTCTTGGGGCGGTGGAAGAGCATAAACAGCTCGGAGAGAGATACCTTTTTCTTTCAAAACAGAGAGATGATCTTGAGACTTCCCGAGAACAGCTCCTGGACGCCATACAAAAGATCAACCGGACGACCCGCAAGAAGTTTATGGATTCTTTCGAGGCTATAAAGAAAGAGTTCAACGACTATTTCCGCATGCTTTTTAACGGCGGGAAGGCCGATCTTATACTGGAAGATGAGAGAGATGTGCTTGAGAGCGGGATCGATATTGTTGTGAGGCCTCCCGGCAAAAAATTACATAATATAATGCAGCTTTCGGGTGGAGAGAAGGCCATGACGGCGATAGCTCTTATATTCGCGATTTTTAAGGTGAATCCGAGCCCGTTCTGCGTTCTTGACGAGATAGATGCCCCTCTGGATGAGTCAAATGTAGTAAGGTTCTGCAATGTGCTCCAGGAATTCCTTAAACTTTCCCAGTTCGTAATAGTTACTCATAACCGTATGACAATACAGCTTGCCGATGTTCTCTACGGTATTACCATGCAGGAAAAAGGTGTTTCGAAAATGGTGTCGGTGAAGTTCGGCGAAGAAAACGAAGTGATGGAAGAAGCCGCGGTAGGCGCGCCGGCATGATAAGACAGGCGGGCGCCGTGATAAGTAAACCCGAAGAAAAGCTCTTTAAAACATTGGCCGGAACCGGAAAGAGGGTAACGATCTCTTTGGCTGAATCCTGCACGGGAGGTCTGGCCTCAAGCCGGCTTACCGATATTCCCGGAAGTTCAAAGTATTACAAGGGCGGAGTCATAGCTTATTCCAACAGTATAAAGGTCTCCATTCTCGGAGTGAACCCCTCAACAATAAAAAAATTCGGCGCGGTAAGCGCGAGAGCGGCCAGGGAGATGGCTCAGGGGGTGAAGATCCTTATGGGATCCGATCTTTCCGCCGCTATTACCGGTATTGCCGGCCCGTCCGGTTCAAGCGAAAAAAAACCGGTCGGTCTTGCTTACATGGCTTTTTCAGGAAAAGGAAAAACTGTAGTAAAAAAGGTCAGGTTCGCAGGGAGCAGGCAAGAGGTAAAAAAGAAATTCTCCGATGCCCTTCTTTTCTTTGTTCTCGCAAACATTCTCCCATAATCAGTGTGCTTTGTTCATACGTCGCAAGAAGGTTCATTGCCAGATAGCAGCGATAACACTTTGACTGTCGTAGTGTCTTTGCGCACAAGGGTTTGGCATTCCCTGCGAGGGACGCTCGATCTTCCCTGCGAGAAGATCTTCGCTCGACGGACGACCTCGCTCCCCCTATGGCCCGTGCCATAGGGGGCCATGCCCGCTTGGTCGTCCAACGCCCTCTCCGGGAATACCAGACCCTTGTAGCGATAACACTTTGACTGTTGTAGTGTCTTTGCGCACAAGGGTCTGGCATTCCCTGCGAGGGACGCTCGATCTTCCCTGCGAGAAGATCTTCGCTCGACGGACGACCTCGCTCCCCCTATGGCCCGTGCCATAGGGGGCCATGCCCGTCTATGAAAAGATTTGTCAACAGAAAAACTCCCCCCTCCCAGAATATTTCCAATATTCTGCTGCAAATACTACCCACACCGTTTGCGGCACTGC